>Ga0164297_10000150_pt1 | contig 88985 bp, 75 predicted proteins | sample GEODES058metaG_FD_113539 | JGI IMG/M metagenome (GOLD analysis project Ga0164297, IMG submission 113539) | Dystrophic lake water microbial communities from Trout Bog Lake, Wisconsin, USA - GEODES058 metaG | ecosystem: Environmental > Aquatic > Freshwater > Lake | place: USA: Trout Bog Lake... | reverse complement strand
GGGGGGTGCGCGGGGAGCGGCCGGCGCGCGGGCGCGCGGCGGGCGGGCAGGGGTGTCCGCGGGGGGAAGGGGGGCGGGCGTGTGGGCGGGCTTGGGGACGGGTGGGACGGGGACGAGGAAGGACCAGCCTTCGGTGTGGAGGCGCTCGAAGAGGGCAGCGACTTCGGCGAGGCGGGCGCGGAGGTCGGCGAGGATGGCGAAGGGCGTGCGGGCGCGGGCGCCCAGGGGCGCGATGGCGGCCCGCAGGACGGTGAGGATAGCCCAGAGAGGGGAAGCGAGAGATTGCATTCGAGTTATAGATAGTCACTCACACTTCTGGCGTCAAGAGATGTTTGTTATTTTCCTTTGCCTCGTGCGGCGCGGGCGGGGGCGGTAGATAGGGGGCGGCTTTGCAGGGAGTTGGGCGATGGCGTTGCGCGGCGGGTGTCAGTGTGGGGCGGCTCGGTTCGAGATCGCGGGGGCGTTGATGGGGGTGGGGAATTGCCACTGCAACGCGTGCCGAAAGGCGCAGGGGTCGGCGTTTCGGACGCGGGCGCGGGTGCGGCGGGCCGATTTTCGCTGGGTTTCGGGGGAGGACCAGGTGAAATCGCATCAGACGTCGCCGGGGTTTCATCGGGGGTTTTGCGGGCAGTGCGGCTCGCCGGTGGTGAACTGGAACACGGCTGAGTCGGAGTATGGGCAGCGGAACCCGGCGAGCCTGGAGACGTATGGGATCGCGGTGGCAAGCCTGGAGGGGGACCCGGGGGTAAGGCCGGGGTTTCATGCGTTCGTGGTGTTCAAGGCGCCGTGGTTCGAGATTACGGATGGGCTGCCGCAGTTTGAGGGGTATCCGGTGGAGAAGGTGGGGTAGGGAGCGCGACGGTCGCGAGACGGTTCGCGGCGGATGTGGAGCGCCGCGAACCGACCCGCATGGACTCAGAAGTCGACGCTGACGACGTTGGTACGGTCAACCACCTGCGACATTGTGGCCACTTCGGCCATCATGGCGCGGAATTCCGCATTTCCCGCAATGGACTGCTGAACCCGGCCGTAGGTTTCCCAGTCCTTGTAGCGGATGACGATGAGCCAGTGGCCGGTATGCGGGCCGGTGGTGATCTGATTCATCCTGTATGATTCGGCGCCGGCCTTTTCGTAGGTTGACCTGACTTTCGCCGCGTAGGGGATGAGCTTGTCGCGTGCACCGCCGCTGTAGCGGGTGTAGACTTCGATCGCCATTGTCGTTTCCTCTTTGTTTTTCCTGGTTGTTGTGAGGCTTGGTGCCGGCGGGGATGGCTAGGCCGGCGGGGCGTAGGCTTTGGCGAGATCGGCGGTGCGTTTCATGCCGGCGACGGCTTCGGCGCCGGTCATGAGCACGGTGGTTTTGGCGGATTTCATGGCGCCGCCGGCGGCCATGGCGAGGGCGAGGGCGGACATGGCCTCGGCGTTCGGCATCTCGACGATGGCGACGGCGTCATAATCGCCGAAGCCGTACCAGGTGCCGATCACCTTGCCGCCGAGGGCCTCGCAGCAGGCCCGGCCCATGGTGGCCAGGCGGTCGACGGGGTTTTTCAGTTGCGCTGCCCAGGCTTCGGCGGTGTAGGCCGCCTGCCACATGTAAACCGGCATGGTCGATCCTCTCTTGTTTTTATGCCGCCACTCAATGATTGGAGGCGGTATGAGGCAGTCGGCGGGCGTTACTTTGTTGCCGCATTGATTTGGATCAAATGTATTTTATGAAATTTGTTGAAAGTGGGCGGATTGTTACGGGGACTGGAGTGGGCGCGCGCTGGTAAGCGCAGTTCATCGCCAATCGAGCGTGAGGGTGAAGCGGTGTTCGGCGGGTTGGGTCCAGTCTTGTCGGGTGTCGTTGAGGCGGAAGCGGGCCAGGGCGGGGCCGATGGGGGTTTCGGTTGGTTCTTGTTTGATCACGGCTTGCCATAGGGTTTCGGCGGGTTCGCCGGGGCAGGCGTGGGCGAGGAGGTGGTGGGCGGCGCGTTGAAATTTGGGGGCGTAGGTTGGGGCTTGTTGGGGCGTGACGGTGTGTTGGAGCTGGATGTGTTGGACGCAGCCGCGGGTGCCGGAGAAGGAGAAGCCGCTGGGGATGTGGTATTCCGCTGATGTGGCGGGGTGGCGGGGGAGTTCGATGGAGGACCATTGGGTGTCGGATAGGGCGCGGTAGGCGCGCCAGAAGGTCCGGGTGTCGGCATTGAAGAGGTGGACTTCGGCGGGGTTCCAGCCGCGGCCGGTGTGGAGCTCGGGCGGGAAGTGGCCGGAGCGGCTTTCGGTGTGTTCGGCGAGGATGCGGTCGGCGTCGGCGGGGGTTGCGGGGTTGAGGAAGTGGATGGCGAGGGCGACTTGGAGGGCCCAGTTGAAGTCGTCGCCGAAGCGGGTTTCGAGGGCGGCGAGGATGTGGTCGCGCAGGGGTTGGTCGGCCCAGCAGGGTTGTTCGGGGCGGTGGATGTGGAGGGCGTCGGCGAGGGCGGCGCGTTGTTGCGGGGTGAGTTGGGGCGGGGGGCGGCGGTGGGCGAGGGAGATCAGGTAGCGGATGGGGTTGCGCATGGTGGTTTCCCTATCCGGCGGGATTGGGCGGTCCGCGGGATTTGGGGAGGGTAGGGGGCGGGGGCGAGTCGGGCGTTGGTGGGGGAGGATGGGTGATGGGTGATGGGTCGCGCTTCGCTTACCCATCCTACGGGATTGCTTTTGGTTAGAAGTTTTTTGGTTCTTTTTTTCAAAAAAGAACGTGCTTGGCTTGGCTTTCTTGGAGTTGCGCTGTGAGGCAGCTGGAGGGAAGGAAGAAGGCGTGGATACCCCCGCTATCGCCACGCAAGAGCGTGGCTGTCGCGCAGGGGGATAAGCCGGGGCATGACGGTGGGGAGAGGTGGCAGGGGAGTTGCGGTGAAGTGGAGCGCTTTCACCGGCTTTCGCGGCGCAAGCGCGCCGCTGCGGCCGCGAGGGGTTCCAAGGGGAACCGCTGTCGCTCTCGTCGCCGCTCCGCTTCGCTGCGCGTCTCAGAATAGAAAGTACCGCTGTGCCATGGGGAGGATGGTGGCGGGTTCGCAGGTGAGGAGGGTGCCGTCGGCGCGGACTTCGTAGGTTTCGGGGTCGACTTCGATGTTGGGGGTGGCGGAGTTGTGGATCATGTCTTTTTTGCCGATGCCGCCGCGGGTGTTTTTGACGGGGGAGAGGAGGCGGTTGAGGCCGAGTTTTTCGCCGAGGTTGTCGGCCAGGGCGGCCTGGGAGAGGAAGGTGATGCAGGAGGGGGCGAGGGCTTTGCCGAGGGCGCCGAACATGGGGCGGTAGTGGACGGGCTGGGGGGTGGGGATAGAGGCGTTGGGGTCGCCCATGGGGGCGCAGGCGATGGAGCCGCCTTTGATGACGAGGTCGGGTTTGACGCCGAAGAAGGCGGGGGACCAGAGGACGAGGTCGGCGAGTTTGCCGGGCTGGATGTCGCCGATTTCGTGGGCGAGGCCTTGGGCGATGGCGGGGTTGATGGTGTATTTGGCGATGTAGCGTTTGGCGCGGGCGTTGTCCGAGCGGGTGTCGGTGTCCAGCGGGCCGCGCTGGGATTTCATTTTGTGGGCGGTTTGCCAGGTGCGGATGATGACTTCGCCGACGCGGCCCATGGCCTGGCTGTCGGACGAGATCATGGAGAGGGCGCCGAGGTCGTGGAGGATGTCCTCGGCGGCGATGGTTTCCTTGCGGATGCGGGATTCGGCGAAGGCGACGTCTTCGGGGATGGCGGGGTCGAGGTGGTGGCAGACCATGAGCATGTCGAGATGCTCATCGAGGGTGTTGGCGGTGTAGGGGCGGGTGGGGTTGGTGGAGGAGGGGAGGACGTTGGGGAGGCCGGCGACCTTGATGATGTCGGGGGCGTGGCCGCCGCCGGCGCCTTCGGTGTGGAAGGCGTGGATGGTGCGGCCTTTGAAGGCGGCGATGGTGTCTTCGACGAAGCCGGATTCGTTGAGGGTGTCGGTGTGGATCATCACCTGGACGTCGAAGGCGTCGGCGACGGAGAGGCAGTTGTCGATGGCGGCGGGGGTGGTGCCCCAGTCTTCGTGAAGCTTGAGGGAGGAGGCGCCGGCGCGGATCATTTCCTCGAGCGCGGCGGGCTGGGAGGCGTTGCCTTTGCCGGAGAAGGCGAGGTTGACGGGGAGGCCCTCGGCGGCCTGGAGCATGCGCATGAGGTGCCAGGGGCCGGGGGTGCAGGTGGTGGCGGAGGTTCCGGTGGCGGGGCCGGTGCCGCCGCCGATGAGGGTGGTGATGCCGGAGGAGATGGCTTCCTCGACCTGCTGGGGGCAGATGAAATGGATGTGGCTGTCGATGCCGCCGGCGGTGAGGATTTTTCCCTCCCCGGCGATGACTTCGGTGCCGGGGCCGACGATGATGGTGACGTTGGGCTGGACGTCGGGGTTTCCGGCTTTGCCGATGGCGGCGATGCGGCCGTTGGCGATGGCGACGTCGGCCTTCACGATGCCCCAGTGGTCGAGGATGAGGGCGTTGGTGATGACGGTGTCGACGGCGCCTTGGGCGTTGGAGAACTGGGACTGGCCCATGCCGTCGCGGATGACCTTGCCGCCGCCGAATTTGACTTCGTCGCCGTAGGTGGTGAGGTCGCGTTCGACTTCGATCCAGAGGCCGGTGTCGGCGAGGCGGACGCGGTCGCCGGTGGTGGGGCCGTACATGTCGGCGTAGGCGCGGCGGGTGATGCGGGCCATCAGAGGGCTCCCTGGACGGTGGCGCGGAAGCCGAAGACGCGGCGGGTGCCCTGGAAGGGGACGAGGGTGACGTCGCGGGTCTGGCCGGGTTCGAAGCGGACGGCGGTGCCGGCGGCGATGTCGAGCCGTTGGCCGCGGGCGGCGGCGCGGTCGAAGCTGAGGGCTGGGTTGGTTTCGGCGAAGTGGTAGTGGCTGCCGACCTGGATGGGGCGGTCGCCGGTGTTGGCGACGGTGAGGGTGGTGGTGGGCAGGCCGGCGTTGAGCTCGATGTCGCCGGGGGCGGTGTCGATTTCTCCGGGGATCACAGGGGTTTCTCCATGAAGACGCTGAAGGGGCCGGGCTGGTAGTGGGCGAAGGGGCCGCGGGGGGAGTAGCCGGCACGGGTGTAGAGGGCGATGGCGGCGTGCTGGAGGGTGCCGGTTTCGAGGAGCATGGTGGTGACGCCCTCGGCGCGGGCGGCGTCTTCGAGGGCGACGAGGAGGCGGCGGGAGAGGCCGGAGCCGCGGTGGGGTTTGGCCACGAACATGCGTTTCAGCTCGGCCTGTGCGGGGGCGAAGATGACGTAGCCGCCGCAGGCGGCGGGGGCGGTGTCGATTGTGGCGACGAGGAAGCGGGCCTGCTGGGCGATGAGGGCGTCGACGGCGAGGCCGTGGCGGTGTTCGGCGGGGTAGTTCTGCGCGAGCTCGGCTTCGGCGGCGGCGATGAGGGCGGCGGCGGCCGGGGTGTCGGGGCGGGTGGGGGCGATCGTTGGGGTCATCGGATCGGTTCGTGGACCGTTACGAGCTTGGTGCCGTCCGGGAAGGTGGCTTCGACCTGGACGTCGTGGATCATGTCGGCGACGCCTTCCATGACCTGGTCGCGGGTGATGACGTGGGCGCCGGCCTGCATGAGGTCGGCGACGGTGCGGCCGTCGCGGGCGCCTTCGACGACGAAATCGCTGATGAGGGCGATGGCCTCGGGGTGGTTGAGCTTGACGCCGCGCTCGAGGCGGCGGCGGGCGACTTGCGCGGCCATGGAGATGAGAAGCTTGTCTTTCTCGCGGGGGGTCAGGTGCATGGGTGGTTTCCTCAGCAGAGCCAGACGCGCGGCAAGGGGCGGCCGTCGCGCAGGGGGGCGAGCCCCTGGATGAGCGTGGTGCGGAGCGTGGCCGCGTCGGGGGCGAGGATACGGGCGATCAGCATGCCGTTCCAGGCGCTGGCGGCGGCTTCGGCGGGGGAATTTTCGAAGGCGGCGCGGAGAGGGTCGAGACGGCTCTCGGCGTCGGGGGCGACGTGGACGAGTGTGGCGGAGGCGCGGTTGCCGGCGGCGCCGGCGGAGGCGTCGAGCGGGGCGGTGTCGCCGTCGAGGCGGATGGCGTCGTGGAGGATGAGGCGGCCGGCGCGGCGGACGCGGATGGTGTCGCGGACCTGGGCGCGGTTGATCGTTTCGCCCATGGCGGTACGGCCGTAGACGAGAGTTTCAAGGCCGAGGAACCAGGCGTCTTGGGCAAGATCGATGTCGAGCTGGCGGTCGAGCGCGCAGGTGTCGAAGAGGATGCTGTCCTGGGGGAGCCACTCGGCGGAGGCGCCGGCGTCGAGGGTGATGGCGGTGCGGAGGTGGGCGGGGGGGCTGGCGGGGAGGGCGCGGTAGAAGCGCTCGGCGGCCTGGGAGGCGAAGGTGGCGGACGCACCTGGCTCGACGTGGAAACGGGAGGCGAGGCGGTCGCCGCCGGCGACGCCGCCGGAGGTGTTGAGCGTCACGGTCTCATGCCAGGCGGTCGGGTGGGGGAAGCGGGCCTTGAGGCAGCCTTGCTGGCGCAGGTCGCGCAGGACGGTGCGGCCGTCGCGCAGGCCGAGGCTGACGCGGAGTTCGCCCTGAGCGCGCTGGTGCGTCGGCAAGGTTTGCAGCAAGGATCGTTTCCCCGAATGGCACGCGTTTCCTACACCGACAGACGGCGCCGCACATCCTCTTCGTCGAGCTCGCCGCGCTTGCCGTCGAGCACGATGTCGCCACGGTCCATGACGGCGATGCGGCTGGCGAGATCGCGGGCGAAATCGAAATATTGCTCGACGAGGAGAATGGCCATCTCGCCGCGGCCGCGGAGGAGCTCGATGACGCGGCCGATGTCCTTGATGATGCTGGGCTGGATGCCCTCGGTGGGCTCGTCGAGGACAAGCAGGCGAGGCTTCATCACCAAAGCGCGGCCGATTGCGAGCTGCTGCTGCTGGCCGCCGGAGAGGTCGCCGCCGCGGCGGCCCAACATGGTCTTGAGAATGGGGAACAGATCGTAGATCTCGTCAGGCACCTTGCGCTGGCCGCGCGGCAGGACGGCAAAGCCGGTCTCGAGATTCTCGCGCACCGTCAGCAACGGGAAAATGTCGCGGCCCTGCGGCACGCTGGCGATGCCGCGCCTGGCGCGCTCGTAGGTCGGCAGGCGGGCGATGTCCTTGCCTTCCCACAGAATGCTGCCCTCGCTGACGGGATGGGCGCCAGTGATGGCGCGCAGGAGGCTGGTCTTGCCGACACCGTTGCGGCCGAGGAGACAGGTGACCTCGCCTGTGGCCGCGGTCAGCGATACATCGCGCAAGGCAAGCGCGGCGCCGTAGTGGAGGACGACGTTTTTGACTTCTAGCATTGGGCGGGAGGTCCGTACTGGGAAGGCAGGTAAGGAAAGGAAAAAGGCTCCGCCGGCCAAGGGCCGAGAGGCCCTTGGAACCCATCATTGCTCGCGGCTGGGGGGACGGCCTTCGGTCGGGATCCCACGATCTCGGGGCGGGGAGTGGCGACGCCAATCAATCGTTGCAACGGCACGAATAGTGGTGCGGGGCGCGGGTTTGATTGCCTGCGGCGCGAAGAAAGTGATTCGCAGCTGAAGAACGACGATCCAGTCGCGTGAATCATTGGGTTCTTAGGGATCGAGCGGACCGTGGCCGAAGGCCGCGTAAGCCGCTCGATCGGCCCTAAGCCGGCGGAGCCTTGCTTGCCTTGCTTGCCTTCCTTGCTCATCGCCCGAGGTACACTTCGACGACCCGCGGGTCGGTGCTGACGTGGTCGATGGTTCCTTCGGAGAGGACGGAGCCTTCGTGGAGGACGGTGACTTTGACGCCGAGGGCGCGGACGAAGTGCATGTCGTGTTCGACGACGACGACGGAGCGGGTTTTGTTGATTTCGCGGAGGAGTTCGGCGGTTTGTTCGGTTTCGGCGTCGGTCATGCCGGCGACGGGTTCGTCGACGAGGAGGAGTTGGGGTTCCTGGGCGAGGAGCATGCCGATTTCGAGCCACTGCTTCTGGCCGTGGCTGAGGTCGCCGGCGCGGCGGTCGCGTTGGTCGGTGAGGCGGATGGTGGCGAGGATGGCGTCGATGCGGTCGCGTTCTTCGCCGGACTGGCGGGCCCAGAGGGTGAAGCGGGGGCGGCGGTCGCCTTGGAGGGCGAGGAGGAGGTTGTCCCAGACGGTGTGGGGTTCGAAGACGGTGGGTTTCTGGAATTTGCGGCCGATGCCGAGGGCGGCGATGGCGGGTTCGTCAAGGCGGGTGACGTCGGTGTTGTCGCCGAAGACGACGGAGCCTTCGTCGGGGCGGGTTTTGCCCGTGATGACGTCCATCATGGTGGTTTTGCCGGCGCCGTTGGGGCCGATGACGGCGCGCATTTCGCCCTTCTGGAGGAAGAGGGAGAGGGCGTTGAGCGCCTTGAAGCCGTCGAAGGAGACGGAGACGTTGTCGAGGTAGAGGAGGGTGTCAGTGCGTTGCGGGCTCATTCGGCGGGCTCCGCGGCGGGGGTGGAGGGGGCACGGCGGGCGCGCCTGCGGGTGAAGAGGCCGAGGATGCCCTGGGGGAGGAGGAGGGTGACGAGAATGAAGAGGGCGCCGAGGGCGAAGAGCCAGAATTCGGGGAGCGCGCCGGTGAAGTATGTTTTGCCGGCGTTGACCAGGATGGCGCCGAGGATGGCGCCGACGAGGGTGCCGCGGCCGCCGACGGCGACCCAGATGACGGCCTCGATGGAGTTGGCCGGCGAGAACTCGCCGGGGTTGATGATGCCGACCTGGGGGACGTAGAGCGCGCCGCCGATGCCGGCCATGACGGCGGAGAGGACGAAGACGAAGAGTTTGTAACGTTCCGGTCGATAACCGAGAAAGCGGGTACGGCTTTCGGTGTCGCGCACGGCGATGAGGACTTTGCCGAAGCGGCTGGTGACGACGTAGCGCGCGATCAGCAGGGCGGCGGCGAGGAAGCCGGCGGAGGCGAGGAGGAGCGCGCGGCGGATGCTGTCGGATTGCAGAGGGAAGCCGAAGATGTCCTTGAAGTCGGTAAGGCCGTTGTTGCCGCCGAAGCCCATGTCGTTGCGGAAGAAGGCGAGGAGGAGGGCGTAGGTGAGGGCCTGGGTGATGATGGAGAGGTAGACGCCGGAGACGCGGCTGCGGAAGGCGAACCAGCCGAAGACGAAGGCGAGCAGGCCTGGGACGGCGAGGGCCATGAAGATGGCGAAGAGGGGATTGTCGAAGCCGGACCAATACCAGGGCAGTTCCTTCCAGTTCAGGAACACCATGAAGTCCGGCAGGGTGGCGTTGCCGTAGACGCCGCGGGTGCCGATCTGGCGCATGAGGTACATGCCCATGGCGTAGCCGCCGAGGGCGAAGAAGGCGGCGTGGCCGAGGGAGAGAATGCCGGCGAACCCCCAGACCAGGTCGACGGCGAGGGCGAGGATGGCGAAGCAGAGATATTTTCCCACGAGGGAAATGGCGTAGGTGGGGACTGCGCCCGTCATGTTGCCGAAGGCGAGGAGGAGCGCGCCGCCGAGGATGATGGCGAGGCAGATGGAGGTGGAGGTCTTGCTCATTGGGCGGACTTCTTGAAAAGCGAAGACAAGGAGGCTCCGCCGGCCAAGGGCCGAGAGGCCCTTGGAACCCACAACCTCTCTTGGCTGTGGAGTCTGCCTTCAGTCGCAATCCCACAATCGCGATGGGGAGAGTGGCGAAGCCCACCACACGTTGCGACTGCATGGACAGTCGTGCGGTTCGCGGGATTGATTGCCTGCGGCGCTAAGGAAGAGGTTGGCAACTGAAGGTCGCTGATCCAGCCGCGTGATGTAACGGGTTCCAAGGGCAAAGCCCTTGGCCGCCGGAGGCGCGCTTGCCTTGCCTTGTTCATGCTTCCACCGCCCGTCCCTTGATCGGGAACAATCCGCGCGGTTTGCGCTGGATGAAGAGGATCAGCAGCACAAGGACGGTGATTTTGCCGAGGACGGCGCCGGCGATGGGTTCGAGGAATTTGTTAACGATACCCAATGTGAGCGCGCTGACGAGGGTTCCCCAGAGGTTTCCGACGCCGCCGAAGACGACGACCATGAAGCTGTCGATGATGTAGCCTTGGCCGAGGTTGGGGCTGACGTTGTCGATCTGGCTGAGGGCGACGCCGGCCATGCCGGCGACGCCGGAGCCGAGGCCGAAGGTGAGGGCGTCGACCCAGGGGGTTCGGATGCCCATGGCGGCGGCCATGCGGCGGTTCTGGGTGACGGCGCGCATGCGCAGGCCGAGGGCGGTGTAGCGGAGGGCGGCCATGAGGGCGGCGAGGACGAGGGCGGCGAAGACGATGATCACAAGTCGGTTGTAGGTGATGGTGATGCCGCCCCATTGGGTGGCGCCGCTCATCCACTGGGGGGTGCCGACGTCGCGGTTGGAGGCGCCGAAGAGGGAGCGGACGGTCTGCTGGAGGACGAGGGAGAGGCCCCAGGTGGCGAGGAGGGTTTCGAGCGGGCGGCCGTAGAGGAAGCGGAGCATGCCGCGTTCAATGGCGATGCCGACGGCGCCGGAGACGAGGAAGGCGAGGGGGACGGCGATAAAGAGGCTGGCTTCGAAGAGCCAGGGGGCTTTGGCGCGGATGACTTCCTGGACGGCGAAGGTCGTGTAGGCGCCCAGCATGACCATTTCGCCGTGGGCCATGTTGATGATGCCCATGACGCCGAAGGTTATTGCCAGGCCGGCGGCGGCGAGGAGGAGGACGGAGCCGAGGGAGAGGCCGTAGAAGACGCCTTGCAGGAGGCCCCAGAGCTGGAGGAGGCGGTCGATGGCGGTGACCGCGGTGGCGGCGGCTTCGGCGACGGCGGGGGGCTGGTCCTTCAGGGAGGCGAGCATGGCGCGGGCGTCGAGGTCGCCGCGGGCGCGGAGCGTGGCGACGGCGGCCAGGCGGTCGGCTTCGGAGGTATCGGGGACGGCGAGGACGGCGACGGCGCGGGCCTGTTCCATGATCTGGCGGACGCCGGGGTCGCGTTCGGCGTCGAGCGCGCGGGCGAGGGCGGGGAGGCCGGAGGGGTCGCGGGATTTGAGCACGGCTTCGGCGGCATGGCGGCGGGTGGCGGGGTCGGGGGAGAAGAGTTCGAGGCTGCCCATGGCGGCTTCGGCGGCGCGGCGGACGGCGTTGTTGACGCGGACAGCGGTGAGGGTGTCCTCGGCGACGTCGGTGGCGGGTTTGTTGGTGCGGGCGTCGAGCCAGGCGTCGTCCTGCTTGATGAGGAGGGCGTCGTCGGGGCCGGTGTAGAGGTTGCCCTCCTGGAGGGCGGTAATGATGGCGGCGGCCTGGGGCAGGCCGGAGGTGGCGAGGGCTTCGATGCCCTGGCGGATATCGTCGAAGTTGTCGCTGACGAGGCCGGCGAAGGGGTCCTGCGCCAAGGCGGGGTGAGTGAGCGCGGGCTGCGCGCAGGCGATGCAGAGGAGGACGAGCAGGCGGCGGAGCAGGGGCATGATCGCCTCTTGTTGTGGGTTGGAAAGGGGCGGGCTTTGGGCCCGCCCCGATCCTTTCGCGTGTGGTCTGGTAGTGGTCAGTTCAAGCGTGGACGGTTACTTGGAGGCGCCGCCGCACTTGCCGGTCTTGACGTTGAAGTTGCCGCAGGAGAGGGGCGCGCGCCAATCGGCGATCAGGTCGCGCGAGCCTTCGAGGTAGGGTGACCACTCGTTGGCGACCACCGTGCCCTTGGTCTGCCAGACCACGTTGAACTGGCCGTCCGCCTTCACTTCGCCGATGAGGACCGGCTTGGTAATGTGGTGGTTCGGCATCATCGCGGAGTAGCCACCGGTCAGGTTCGGCACAGAGATGCCGATCATGGCGTCGATCACGGCGGCGGGGTCGGTGGTGCCGGCCTTTTCGACGGCCTTGATCCACATGGCGAACCCGATCACGTGGGCTTCCATGGGGTCGTTGGTGACGCGCTTCGGGTTCTTGGTGAAGGCCTTCCACTTGGCGATGAAGGCGGTGTTGTCGGCGCTCTTAACGGACTGGAAGTAGTTCCAGGCGGCGAGATGGCCGAGCAGCGGCTTGGTGTCGATGCCGGCGAGTTCTTCTTCGCCGACGGAGAAGGCCACAACCGGAATGTCGGTCGCCTTGATGCCCTGGTTGCCGAGTTCCTTGTAGAAGGGAACGTTGGCGTCGCCGTTGATGGTGGAGACGACGGCGGTCTTCTTGCCGGCGGTGCCGAACTTCTTGATCGAGGCCACGATGTTCTGCCAATCGCTATGGCCGAACGGCGTGTAGTTGATCATGATGTCCTCGTCCTTGACGCCCTTGGACTTCAGGTAGGCCTCGAGGATCTTGTTGGTCGTGCGCGGGTAGACGTAGTCGGTGCCGGCGAGGACCCAACGCTGGACCTTCTCTTCCTTGGCGAGGTAGTCGACGGCCGGGATCGCCTGCTGGTTCGGCGCGGCGCCGGTGTAGAAGACGTTCTTGCTGCTCTCTTCGCCTTCGTACTGGACGGGGTAGAAGAGGATGGAGTTGAGCTCCTCGAAGACCGGCAGGACCGACTTGCGGGAGACCGAGGTCCAGCAGCCGAACACCGCGGCGACCTTGTCGACGGTGATGAGCTGGCGGGCCTTTTCGGCGAAGAGCGGCCAGTTGGAGGCGGGGTCGACGACGACCGCTTCCAGCTTCTTGCCGAGAACGCCGCCCTTCTTGTTCTGCTCCTCGATGAGCATGAGCATGACGTCTTTCAGCGTGGTCTCGCTGATCGCCATGGTGCCCGAAAGCGAATGCAGGATGCCCACCTTGATGGTGGCCTGGGCCTGGGCTGCGCCGGAGCCGGCGCCAAGTACTGAGGCGATCGCGGCGGCGGCGAAGCCGGCCCCACGAAGCCATTTGCTGACAGATGCCATGAAGTCCTTCCCTCTATTGTCGCGCCCATGCCTTCGCAATGGGCTGAGAGACGCTTTGCAATGTTCGTGCCAACGATTGCATGCCTGCATCGCAGCATTTTTGCTGCATCGCAGCAGCCGGGCGATCACGATATGGCGAGGAATTCGGCAAAACGCCCAGGAATAGGGCAAATGCTGATTTCAGCGCTCGTGCGTGCGCTCGCTCTCGTGCCAGCGGCGCAGGAGGAGCCAGGAGAGCAGGCCGAGGGCGCCGTAGATTGCGACGCCGGCCAATGAGAGCAGGACGAGGGCGGCGTACATGCGGGGAATGTCCAGGCGGTAGCCACTTTCGAGAATGCGGTAGGCGAGGCCGGAACCGGCGGTGGCGGTGCCGGCGGTAAACTCGGCGACGACGGCGCCGATCAGGCTCAGGCCGCCGGCGATGCGGACGCCGGCGAGGAAATAAGGCATCGCGGCGGGCAGGCGCAGATGCCACAGCATGCGCCAGCGGCCGGCGCCGTAGAGCTCCATCAGCTCCACCAGGCCGTGATCGGCGGCGCGCAGGCCGAGCGTGGTGTTGGAGAGGACGGGGAAGAAGGCGACGATCCAGGCGCAGATCAAGAGCGCGAGCGTCTGGTCGCGGACATAGATCAGGATCAGCGGGGAAATGGCGACGATCGGAGTGACCTGCAGGACGATGGCGTAGGGGTAGAGGCTGGCGGCGAGAAAACGGGACTGGGCGAAGAGAATGGCCAGGCCACCGCCGCCGACGATGGCCGCGGCCAGGGCCAGGAAAGTGATGCGGAGCGTGACGACGAGCGAGGCAAACAAACTCCCCCAGTCGCCCAGGAGCGCGACGGCGATGGCATGCGGGCCGGGGAGGACATAAGGCGGGATCTCGGCCGTGCGGACGAGAATCTCCCAGGCGGCGAGGACGAGGGCGCCGGTGAGGGCGGGGAGGAGCCAGGGGAGGGCGCGGGTTAGCAAGGGAAGGTACTCCGCAGGCCAAGGGCTATGCCCTTGGATCCCTTTGATTCCTGCGGCTGGGGATGCGGCCTTCGGTTGGAATCCCACGATCTCGAGGATGGGCGTGGCGAAGCCCTGGAAAATAGAGCGACCGCGCCGGTGTTCGTGCGGTCCCGAGGTCCGATTGCCTGCGGCGCAAAGGACGAGGTTAGCAGCCGATGGCCGGTCATCCAGCCAAGAGAGCGGATGGGGTTCTTAGGGCCTCCAGGCCCTAAGCCGGCGGAGCCTTGCTTGCCTTTCATGCCGCCATCGCCTCCCGCAAAGCCGCGGACACGGTCCGGCAGAGTGCGCCGTATTCCGCCGAGGTGCGGAAGGTTTCGCCGCGGGTGGGGGCGTTGATGGGGATGTCGGCGATGATGCGACCGGGGCGGCGGGACATCACGAGGACGCGGGTGGCGAGGTAGACGCTTTCGAAGATGCTGTGGGTGACGAAGAGGACGGCCAGGCGTTCGGCGGACCAGAGGGCGAGCAGGTCGTCGTTGAGGGATTGGCGGGTGATTTCGTCGAGTGCGGCGAAGGGTTCGTCGAGCAGGAGCAGGGCAGGGGCGGTGACGAGGGCGCGGGCGATGGAGACGCGCATTTTCATGCCGCCGGAGAGTTGGCGGGGGTAGGCGGTTTCGAAGCCGGCGAGGCCGACGCGGGCGAGGGCGGCGGTGGCGCGGGTGTCGGCTTCGGCGCGGGGGAGGCCGGCGAGCTGCAGGGGGAGGCGGACGTTGGCGCGGACGGTGCGCCAGGGCATCAGGGTGGGTTCCTGGAAGACGAAGCCGGGGCTGGCGGGGGGGCGGGTGATGTGGCCGGCAGAGGGCTCGGCGAGGCCGGCGATGAGGCGGAGCGCGGTGGATTTGCCGCAGCCGGAGGGGCCGAGGAGGGCGACGAATTCGCCGGGGGCGACGGCGAGGTCGAGGCCATCGAGGGCCGCGGTGCCGTCGGCGAAGGTTTTGCGGACCTGCGCGAGGCGGATCACGGGCGGCGCATGTCGATGGCGTGGCGCTGGTTGACGAAATCGAGCGTATAGCCGCGTCGAAAATCCAGGTCCTTGGGATAGAGGCCGACGGCGACGGCGCTGTCGAAGAAGGATTGCCAGCGGGCGTCGGTCATGGCGCCGAGGCCGAGGGTGAGGCTGTCGCCGGAATCGACGATGGCGAACTGCTTGAGGAGGCGGATGGCGTTGTCGATCGTGTCCTGTGCCATGTCCTTGTTGGCGGCGCGGATGGCGGAGTTTCCGGGGGTGGGGTCGTCGTAGAGGTAGGAGTACCAGCCTTCGATGGAGGCTTCCACAAAATCTTTTACGATCTGAGGCTTGTCGCGGATTGTTTTGGCCTGGGCGAGGATCAGGTCGCAGTAGCTGGCGTAGCCGTGGTCGGCGAGAAGGTTGACGACCGGGCGGATGCCGGTGATGCGCTCGATCTGGTAGGGTTCGGAGGAGACGAAGCCCTGCTGAATCGCCGTTTTATCAGCGAGATACGGCGCCATCTGGAAGTTGTATGGGCGGATCTGGGCGTCGGTGAAACCGTATTTGGCCTTGAGGAAGAGCCACCAGCCGTTGCGGGCCCCGGCGGAGATCATGATGGGTTTGCCGCGCATGTCCTCGAGGCGGTCGTTGCCGGCGCCGGGGTGGGAGATGAGGACCTGGGGGTCTTTCTGGAACAGGGCGGCGACGGCGACGACGGGGATGTTCTGGCGGACGAGGTTGAGGACGCCGAAACTGCCGGAGGTCATCTGGAAGTCGACGATGCCCGTGGCGATGGCCTGTTCGGGGTTGGCCTGCGGGCCGCCCATGCGGATGGTGACGTCGAGGCCGCGGCGTTTGTAGAAGCCGCGGGCGAGGGCCTGGTAGAAGCCGCCGTGCTCGGCTTCGGCGAGCCAGTCGGTGCCGAAGGTGATTTTGGTTTGTGCCTGGGCCGTAGAGGCAAGCGTGAGGATGGCGAGGAAGAGGGCGAGGCGTTTCATCGGCGGGCTCCGTGCGTGGGATCGCATATCGGAGTGGAGGGCGGGACGGCAAGGTTTGATCGTCGCTGCGTCGGTTGTCGCAGAAGGTATATTATGGAAAGAACGGATGTACCGCAGCCCGGAGGCTGCGGCGGTCCGGTGTTGGCCTTGCTCTAGGCGATGCGCGCGAGCGCGGCATCCAGGCGAGCGATTTCGGCCTTGTTGGTGTCGAGGCGCTCGCGGATCTCCTCGACGATCTCCTCGGGCGCGCGGGCGATGAAGTCGGGATTGTCGAGCTTCTTGGAGGCTTTCTCGCCTTCGCTGACGAGGCGCGTGCGCTCCTTGGCCAGGCGCGCGCGTTCGGTGGCGATGTCGATCAAGCCCGCGAGCGGCAGGACGATGGTGGCTTCGCCGAGGACGGACTGCGCCGAGCCCTTGGGAATGTCGCCGTCGAGCGCGGCAAAGCTGCTGGCACGTGCCATGCGGCCGATCGCTTCCTGCCAGCGGTTGCCGCGGGCGATGGTCTCGGGTGCCGCGTCCTTGAGCAGGATGGCGCCGAGCTGGCTGGGCGGCACGTTCATTTCGGCGCGGATGGTGCGGATATCAGAAATGAGACGGACGACCCAGTCGACCTCGGCGCGGGCTTCGGCGTCGCCGGGGATGTCGCTGCGGGTCGGCCAGGCGGTGGTGATCAGGCTACAGCGTTCGCCGTAGCCGAAATGGGCCCAGAGTTCCTCGGTGACGTAGGGCATGGCGGGGTGCAGCAGGCGGAGGACCTGGCCCAGGACATAGGCGGCGGTTCGTTTGATTTCAATGGCTTCCGCGCTGTCGCTCGCGGCCAATGCCGGCTTGGCGAACTCGAGGAACCAGTCGCAGAACAGGTTCCAGGTGAAGCGGTAGCCGGCGGCGGCGTAGTCGTTGAAGCGGTAGGATTCGAGGGCGGCGCCGGCGTCGTCGATGGCGTCGTTGAGGCTGGAGAGGATCCAGCGGGAGAGCGGCAGGGTCGCCTGGTCCGGCGTGAAGCTGGGGTCGGGGGCGATGCCGTTCATTTCGCAGAAGCGGGCGGCGTTCCACAGCTTGGTGACGAAGCTGCGGTAGCTCTCGACGCGGGCGGCGCCGAGCTTGACGTCCCTCCCCGGCCCCGTCAGCGCGCAGATGGTGAAGCGCAGCGCGTCGGCGCCGTAGCGGTCGATGAGGTCCAGGGGGTCGATGACGTTGCCCTTGGATTTGCTCATCTTCTGGCCTTTTTCGTCGCGCACGAGGCCGTGGATGTGGACTTCCTTGAAGGGCACGTCGCCCATGAAATGGATGCCCATCATCATCATGCGGGCGACCCAGAAGAAGATGATGTCGAAGCCGGTGACGAGGACGTCGCCGGGGTAGTAGCGGGCCACCTCCTTGGTCTGCTCGGGCCAGCCGAGGGTGGAGAACGGCCAGAGGGCGGAGGAGAACCAGGTGTCGAGGACGTCATCGTCCTGGGTGAGTTCCACCGCATTGCCGTAATGGGCGGCGGCGGCGGCATGGGCTTCGGCGGCGGTTTTCTCAACGAAGACGTGGCCGTCGGGGCCGTACCAGGCGGGGATGCGGTGGCCCCACCAGAGTTGGCGGGAAATACACCAGGGCTGGATGTCGCGCATCCAGGCGAAGAAGGTGTTTTCCCACTGCTGGGGCACGAACTTGGTGCGCCCCTCCTCGACCGCCTTGATGGCGGGCTGGGCGAGTTCGTGGGCGTTGGCATACCACTGGACGGTCAGCAGCGGCTCGATGGGGACGCCGGAGCGGTCGCCATGGGGGACCTGGTGGGTGTGCGGCTCGATCTTGGCGAGGAGTTCGAGGCGCTCGAGCTCGGCGACGATGGCCTTGCGGGCCATGCCGCGGTCCATGCCTTCGAGGGTGCGCAGGAACGCGGTTTCGGCGAGGCCGGGGAGGTCGGCGATGGCGTCCTCGATCTCCGCCAGAATGACCTTGGCCTCGCGGTCGAGGACGGAGGGCATTGGCAGGTCGTGGCGCTTGCCGACGGAAAAGTCGTTGAAATCATGGGCGGGGGTGATCTTGACGGCGCCGGTGCCCTTTTCCGGGTCGGAATACTCGTCGGCGACGATGGGGATGCGGCGGCCGACGATGGGCAGGATGGCGAATTTGCCGATGAGGTCCTGGTAGCGCTCATCCTCGGGGTGAACGGCCACCGCGGTGTCGCCGAGCATGGTTTCGGGGCGCGTTGTCGCGACGGTGATGAAGCGGCCGGGCTGGTCGGCGATCGGGTAGGTGATGTGCCAGAGGTGGCCGCGGACTTCGTTGTTTTCGACTTCGAGGTCGGAAATGGCGGACTGGAACTTGGGGTCCCAGTTCACCAGGCGGCGGTCGCGGTAGATCAGGCCCTGCTTGTAGAGGGTGACGAAGACTTCGCGGACGGCCGAGGAGAGGCCGTCGTCCATGGTGAAGCGTTCGCGCGGCCAGTCGAGAGAGGCGCCGAGGCGGCGTAGCTGGCGGGTGATGGTGCCGCCGGATTCCTCTTTCCACTGCCAGACGCGCTCGAGGAATTTTTCCCGGCCGAGCTCCTGGCGGGTGGTGCCGGCGTCGCCGAGCAGGCGTTCGACCACCATCTGGGTGGCGATGCCGGCGTGGTCGGTGCCGGGTTGCCAGAGGGCGTCGCGGCCGGACATGCGGCGCCAGCGGATCAGGATGTCCTGGATGGTGAAGGTGAGCGCGTGGCCCATGTGCAGGCTGCCGGTGACGTTCGGCGGCGGGATCATGATGGTGTAGGGCTGGGCGTTGCTGTCGGGCGCGCAGGCGAACGCACCGGAGCTCTCCCACCCCTGGTAGAGGCCGGGTTCGATGGCGGCAGGAGAGTAGGTCTTGTCTAGCATGGGGCTGCTCGCTGGATGTGGCCACACCCGGCGATGGTCAGGGGCGGGCGGACAGGGGGGATATCAGGTGAGGGCGCGGCCTACGAGGCGCTCGATTTCGGTCCGTACCAGGCGCTCGACGAGGGGCTGGAGGTTGCTGTCGAGCCATTCCTTGAGGAGGGGGCGCATTTCCTCGCGCACGAGATCTTCGAGGGTCGGGCCGCCGCGGTAGACCTGAACCTGGTCGCGCTCGTTCATGAGGGTGCGCAGCAGGCCGCCGACGGAAGAAGTGACGGCGGCGGCGGTCGCTGGCGCGACGAGCGAGTCGACCGAAGGCATCGCGGGGGGGGGCGGGGGCGGAGGAGTTTGAGGCGCGGCCATGATGACCGGTGGCGCTGACGGCGGCGGTTCAACCGGCTTTGCGGCTTCGGGTTCCGGTGGAGGCTCGGCGACGATCATAGAGCTGTCGAGATCAATCACATCATCGGATGCGGGGGCCTCATCGGCTGGTGTCGCGGCTGGTTCGTCCTCGCTGAGGATGCGCCGAATGGAGGCGAGAATGTCCTCCATGGAGGGGTCAGCGGCGCCGGCGGCAGGTGGAGGGGTAGGGCTATGACCGCTCATCGCTGTGACTCAGCGGGCCGGCTGATCGGTTGCATAGTCGCCAGTGCCGATCCACTTGCTCCGCACCGCGTTATAGTAGGCGGTCTCATCATAGAGCGGCACGTTCAGATTGAGGTCACGTGCGGAAAGCCGGCCGGTTGCCGCGGCAACCTGGAAGGAGGCATTGACCAGGTTGGCAATGCCTTGCACGAGATTGACCTGGGATTGCAGCAGGGCCTGCTCGGCGTTCAAGACATCGAGAGTGGTGCGGCTGCCGACAAGGGCCTCGCGCTGGACGCCTTCGAGTGCGATCTCATTGGCGCGGATCTGTTGGCGGGTGCTGTCGATCGCAGCCTTCGCCGAGCCGTAAGTCGCCCAGGCGGAAGCCGCCTGTTGAACCGCGGTGCCGCGGGCATCCTCGAGTTTCTGGCGGGTCTGTTGCTGCTGCTGCCGGGCCTGACGAATGGCGGCATATTCGATGCCACCCTGGTAGAGAGGCATGTTGAGGACGGCGAGAAGCTGGGCGGTATTGACTTGGAGGTTCTTCTGCGAGGCGTCTTCGCCGCGAGAGAACTGTCCCTGCAGGTTCAGCGTCGGCATCAGACGGGCAAACTGGACGTCAAAATTGTCCTTGGCGGCGGCGTCATCGAACAGGGCCGCGACGACCGTCGGGTTGTTGGTGCGCGCAAGGGTCTGCGCCTCTTCCAGCGTCCGGGAGGGCAGGCGGAGGGGCTGAGGCTCAATCAGCTTTCCCGGCAAGGTGCCGACGACGTTGCGGTAATTCGAGCGGGCGGTTTCGAGAGTGCCTTCGGCGGTCTGGCGGGTCGCGATGGCGCCCGCGAGCGCAGCCTCGGATTGGGCGACGTCGGTGCGGGTCAGTTCGCCGACACGGAAGCGATCGTTGGTCGCCTGTAGCTGGCGGGTGAGCACCTGCTCGTTGTTGACGTTAAGGGCCAGGACCTGATTTGCCTGGATGACGCCGACATAGGCCTGGACGACGTTGACGAAGGTGGTCTGCTCAAGGGCGAGCAGGCGGCCACGCTCGGCCATGACCTGGTTTTCAGCCTTGTTGGTGCCGGCCTTGGTGGCGCCGCCGCTGTAGAGCTGCTGCGTGACAGTGAGGGTCTCGGTGTTCAGGCCGCGCTGGGATTTTGCGACCGTTGTGATGGGCGGGATATAGTTCAGACGGCTGTCACTCGCATAGCCAGCGGAGGCGCCGACGGTGACGGTGGGTTTCCAGCCCGCGAGCGCGGCTGGGACGTTTTCATCGGTCGCGCGCAAGTTGGCGCGTTCAGCGAGAAGAGCGGAGTTGGTGGAATAGGCCTGCGCGAGAGCGTCGGCCAATGTCTTGGGCTGGGCCAACGCCGCGCCGTTAATCAGCGCGACCGGGACAAAAGCGATCAGGCCGATTCCGATGAGTCCGCGAATGGACATGCGGTGCCGCTGCATCTTTACCTCTGGTGTCATCGAAGCCCTCGTACCATCGCCGCCACGTATAGCCATGATTTGCCACATGTTGGCACCGGACGCCACGGTTTTGCGCAATGCAGCATGCAGCCGTCCGGCGGTCAGAAGATGAAACCGGCTACGCGCCTGAAAGCGGGCAACGCGGGGGTTGCGCATTCGAACACCGGGCGGAGAGACAACCCCTCCCCTGCCGGCACGCCGATGACGGCATGGCCGACACGGGCGCCGGTGCTGAGGATGCCAACGAAGCGGCCGCCCTGGCGCTTGACCTGGCGGCCGAGGGCTTCGGGCACCAGTTCCGCGGCAGTGTCGACGAAAACGACATCATACGGCCCGCCGGCGGGATGTCCCTCGGAGGGGGCGGTAGTCACCAGGGTCACGCCCGGGGCGTTGGCGGCGAGTGCCGGCCTGGCAATTGACAGGAGGTCGGCGGCATCCTCGACGGCAGTAACTTGAGCGCCGCAGGCGGCGAGAAGGGCGGCCGAATAGCCTGTGCCGGCGGCGACGACGAGGACCCGCTCACCCGGGGAGATTTCGGCGAGCTGAACGAGACGGGCGACGACCATGGGTTCGGTCAGATAGCGACCATTACCGAGGGGGACGTCCTCGTCGGAATAGGCGAGGGCGCGGCAGTTGGCGGGGACGAATTTTTCGCGCGGGAGCCAGCGCATGGCATCGACGATGCGACGGTCGGTGACCTTGTTGGGGCGCACCTGGCTGTCCACCATCATTGCGCGGGCTGTCTGGAATCCGGTCTCGGTCGCGTCCATCGAATGGGGTCCATCTCGGGTCTTGGCTCGTGCGATCTTATAGAAGGATGGTTTCCGGATCGCAAAGCCCACCCCCGGGGGGGGCCCCCTTCCCTGCCGGGTTCAGCGCGTTAGCCCCTTGACCGCCGCGGGCGATGGGGTCGATAAGGCGCGCGCCCTGGGGTCCGGTGGCAGAGTGGTGATGCAGCGGACTGCAAATCCGCGAATGTGGGTTCGATTCCCGCCCGGACCTCCATAGTCTCCTGAACGCCGGTTCCCTGATCGCGGGGCTGGCACGGGTGGAGGGGATCAGCGAGGACAGCATGCGCGTTTTGGTGACCGGGGCGATGGGCCATGTCGGGTTCGCGGTTGTGCGGGCTTTGGTCCGCGCGGGGCATTCGGTGGTGGCGCAGGTGCGCGCGACGTTTCGCGCGGAGGATGCCGCGGCGCTGGGCCAGGCGGTGACGTGGGTTGAGTCGCCGCTGGCGGGAGCCGCCGACGTGGCTACGCTGGTGGCCGGGCGCGGCATTCAGGCCTGCGTGCATTGCGCGGCGATTTCCAACGAGGCCTATGCCAAGCCGGCGCCGGGGGATGCGGTGGCGGCGAATGTCGGGCTGACCGCGGCGTTGCTGGAGGCGGCGCGGGCGGAGGGGTGGCGGCGGTTCGTGCTAGTGAGCACGGGGTCGGTGTTCCAACTGCGGGCGGATACGGTCGGGCCGATCGATGAGGACGCGGTGCCGGAGCCGGGCGGGGTTTACAGCACGACGAAGGCGGCGGCTGAGTTGCTGGTGGGGATGTATCGGCGGACCTATGGGGTTTCGGCGGCGAGTGTGCGGATTTCCTGGGTCTATGGGCCGCCAGTGCTGTCGCGGTCGCCGACGCGGGGGCCGATTCCGTCGTTCCTGATCCGGGCGTTGCGGGGGGAGGCTATTCGGGAGGGGGGAGCCGATTTCGCGGCGAGCTTTACCTACGTCGAGGATGTCGCGGAGGGGCTGGCGGCGGCGATCGCGGCGCCGGCGTTGCGGCATGCGGTGTATCACCTCGGGCACGGGCGGAATTTCTCCGCCGGCGAGGTGGCGGACGCGGTGCGGGCGGCGGTGCCGGGGGCGGTGGTGGAACTGAGCGGCGGCACCGAGCCGTGGACGCGGTTCACGGCGCTGCGCGGGCCGCTGGCGGGCGGGCGGTTTGGCGCGGATACCGGGTTCGTCCCGCGGGTGTCACTGGCCGCGGGGGTGGCGGCTTATGCGGACTGGCTGCGGCGGCCGGAGGTCAGGTTACCGGGGCTGGATTGAACAAGGCCAGCGCGTTGTGGATGCCCCAGCGGTCGGCCCAGGGTTTGCTGCGTCCAGAGGCAGTGTCGAGGATGAGGCGGTAGAGGGCCTCGCCTGACTCCTCGATTGTTTGCGCGCCGGTGGCGATGGGGCCGGCGTCGAAGTCGATGAGGTCGTGCCAGCGGGCGGCGAGTGTGGAGTTGGTGGCGACCTTGAGGACGGGGGCGGCGGCCAGGCCATAGGGGGTGCCGCGGCCGGTGGTGAAGACCTGCAGGGTCATGCCGGAGGCGAGTTGCAGGGTGCCGCAGATGAAGTCGCTGGCGGGCGTGGCGGCGAAGATCAGGCCGCGCTTGGTCGGGCGTTCGCCGGGGGCGAGGACTTCGGTGATCTCGGAGGTGCCGGACTTCACGATCGAGCCGAGCGCCTTCTCGACGATGTTGGACAGGCCGCCGGCCTTGTTGCCGGGGGTGGTGTTGGCGCTGCGGTCGGCGCCGCCGCGGGCGAGATAGGCGTCGTACCAGTCCATTTCGCGGATGAGGGCTTCGACGACACTGTCGTCGGCGGCGCGGGCGGTCAGCAGGTGGATGGCGTCGCGGACCTCGGTGACCTCCGAGAACATCACGGTGGCGCCGGCGCGGACCAGCAGGTCGGCGGCGTGGCCGAGGGCGGGGTTGGCGGTGACGCCGGAGAAGGCGTCGGAGCCGCCGCACTGCAGGCCGACGACGAGGTCGCTGACCGGGCAAATGGTTCGGGTGCGGCGGTTGAGGATTTCGAGGCGCTCGCGGCACATCTCCATGATGGCCTCGACCATCGGGCCGAAGCCGAGGAAGGCTTCGTCCTGCAGGCGCATGACGTCAGTGGCGGGGGCGCCGTCGGGCAGCAGACGCTCGGGGATGAGCTTCTCGCAGCCGAGGCCAACGACGAGGGCCTGGCCGCCGAAATTGGCGTTGCGGGCGATGTTGTGCAGGGTGCGGATCGGGATCTTGGCGTCCGGCGCGTCGATGGCGACGCCGCAGCCATAGGTGTGGGTCAGCGCGATGACGCCGTCGACATTGGGGTAGCGCGGCAGGAGTTCGGCGCGGACGCGGTTGAGGGCGAATTCGAGGGTGCCGGCGACGCATTGCACGGAGGTGCTGACGGCCAGGAGGTTGCGGGTGCCGACCGAGCCGTCGGGATTGCGGTAGCCCTCGAAGGTCTGGCCTTCCAGCGGCGGCAGAGCCGGCTGCGGGCGGCGGCTTTTGAGGAGGTCGGCGAGCGGCGGGGGGGCGGGCATCAGGCTGCGCTGCTCGCTGACCCAGGCGCCGCGGGGGATCGGCTGGCGGGCGGTGCCGATGGCGGCGCCGTAGCGGGTGATGGCGGCGCCCTCGGCGATGTCGGCCAGCGCGACCTTGTGGCCGAAGGGGATGCGTTCGCCGAGCACGATACCGTCGGGCAGCGCGGTGCCGGCGGGAAGGCCGCCGGGGGTGGCGACGATGGCGACGTTGTCGGCCGCGTTGAGGCGGATGGTGAGAGGCGCGGCCATCAGGTGGCCGATGCCAGGAAGGCGGTGACGTTGACGGGGCCGCCCGCGCGGGCGGATTCGGTGATGGCCAGCGTGGTGGCGAGGGTTTCCAGACCGCCGCGGCCGGAGATGGCCGGGAGTTCCTCGCCGCGGATGACGGCGGTGAAATTGCGCATCTGCTCGAAATAGGCGTCCTCGAGGGCGACGTGCAGGCGGGTCTGGGTCATCGGCAGATCCCAGTTTTCATGGCCGGGCTCGTAGAGGCGGAGCTGAAGGCCGGGGACGGCGAGGGAGCCGCGCGTGCCGACAACGAGATAGGCGTTCTCGGGCTCGTAGGGGCGGGCCGGGTTTTCGCGCGAGCCCCACTCCCAGGACCAGGGGCCGGCAGCGGTGTCGGAGACCAGGAGGGTGCCGAGGGCGCCATTGGCGAAGGTCAGGGTCGCGGCGGCGGTGTCCTCGACGACGAAGTTGCGGGCGGCGTGCGAGGTGGCGGCCTGGACGGTGGTGATGTCACCGCAGAGCATGCGCAGACAGTCGATGTCGTGAATGGCATTGATCAGGACGGGGCCGCCGCCGGGCTCGCGGCGCCAGGAGATGTTGAAATAGTCCTCGGGCTTGCGGGAGAGCCAGAGGCCGTTCACCGCGACGATGCGGCCGAGGACGCCGGAGCGGACGATTTCGGCAGCCTTGCGCATGATCGGGTTGTGGCGCCGGTGGTGGCCGGTGAGGATGCCGACCCCTGCCCTCTCGCCGGCCTCGACGAGCTGGCGGCCGGCGGTGAGGCTGTCGGCGATGGGCTTCTCGACGATGACGGGAATGCCGCGGGCGATGCAGGCGAGGCCGGCGGTGACATGGGCCTGGTTGGGCACGGCGATGACGACGCCCTCGGGCTTCGCGCGGTCGAGCATCTCTTCAAGGGTGTCGTAGATGGGGTAGCCCAGTTGCTGCGCCTCGGCTTTCGCCGCCGGCGCGGGGTCGGCGACGGCGGCGAGGGTGTATTCGGGGCGGCCGGCGCGGAGAACGGCGATGTGCTTGCGGCCGATGAGGCCGGCGCCAAGGACGGCGATGCGGGCGGCGGTCATGGGTTGCTCCGGGTCAGGCGGTGAAGTGGGCGGCGGACATGATCGCGGGATCGCCGGGGATGTGCGGCGCGAACTCCATGCGTTCGAGGATGTCCTTGCGGATGTCGATGCCCGGCGCGATTTCGATCAGCGTCGGGCCGTGCTCGGTGAGGCGGAAGACGGCGCGCTCGGTGACGTAATAGGCCTCCTGGTTGCGGCGCAGGGCCTCGGTGCCGGACCAGGTGATCTGCTCGACCGCGCGGACGAACTTGGTGACGTCGCCGTGGCGGCGGATGGTGAGCTTGCCGTCGCCGATGGCGAGGTCGGTGCCCTTGGCGTCGAAGGTGCCGCAGAAGACGACCTTCTTGGCGTTCTGCGCGATGTCGATGAAGCCGCCGGGGCCGACGGTGGTGCCGCCGAGCTTGGAGACGTTGACGTGGCCGGCGGCGTCGATTTCGCCGAAGCCGAGGAAGGCGATGTCGAGCCCGCCGCCGGAGTAGAAGTCGAACTGCGAGGGGCCGTCGATCATCGCCGAGGCGTTGCGGGCGTAGCCGAACAGCGTGCCGTCGAGCAGCTCGCCGCCGTAGGTGCCGTGTTCGATGGTCTGGTAGTAGCGGCCGAGTTCGCCGCGCTCGGCGACGAGGCGGGCGATGCCGTCGGGCATGCCGAAGCCGTAGTTGAGCACGGCGCCGTCATGCAGCTCCTCGCGGGCGCGTCGGGCGACGACATGGCGGACGGTGAAGGGCTGCGGGCGGGGAATGCTGGGCGGGCCCTTGATCTCGCCGGACATGGTGGGGTCGTAGACGACGTCGTAGCCCATGGATTGGGTGGGATCGACGACGACGGCGTCGACGATGGCGCCGGGGACGCGGACGGCGCGGGCGGGAAGCTGGCCGACCTCGACGGCGCTGCGCACCTGGACGATGACCTTGCCGCCGGAGTTATGGGCGGCCAAGGCGGTAGCGTAGATGTCGACGTTGGCGGGTTCCTGGTCGAGGCTGACGTTGCCGTGGGCGTCGGCGAAGGAGCCGCGGATGAGGGCGACGTTCACCGGGAAGGGCTTGTAGCGCAGGAAGGGCTGGCCATCGACGGTGACGAGTTCGGCGAGGTCGTCCTTGGCGGATTTGTTCATCCGTCCGCCGTCGAAGCGGGGATCGACGAAGGTACCGAGGCCGACATGGGTGAAAAGGCCCGGGCGCTTGGCGCCGATTTCGCGGAACAGCTGCATGGCGACGCCGCCGGGCAGGACGTAGGCCTCGATCTTCTCGTCGCGCGCGAGGGCCTGCATGCGCGGCGACCAGACCCAGTGGCCGCCGATGACTTTGCGCACCAGGCCTTCATGGGCGAAGCGATTGGTGCCGCGGGTGTCGCGGTCGCCGACGCCCAGCGCGTGGACCAGGGTGAGCGCGCGGGGATGGCCGCTGGCGAGGAAGCGCTTTTCCACCGCGGCATGCAAGGCGGCGGCCTCGACCAGGCCGCCGCCGCCGCCGATGATGGTGACGGTATCGCCGTCGTTGATCATGGCGATCGCTTCGTCGGCGGTCATGAACTTGTTGATCTTCATGGGCTGGCCTGCATGTTCTTGAATTCGAGGCCTTTGACCAGGGCGACCATGGCATCGATGGTGGGGGTGGGGACGCCGTGGTAGCGCCCGAGGCGGGCGACGGCGCCGTGGATGGTATCGATCTCGGTGCGGCGGCGGAGCACGAGGTCGTCGCGCATGGAGGATTTGGAATTGCCGGTGCCACCGCCGGTGGTGTCGACGAGGCGCATCAGCACGGAGCGGGCCTCGGCGGTGTCAAGGACGATGCCGTCGGCGGCGGCGACGGCGGCGGCCTCGTCGGCGCCGCGGAAGACGATGTCGCGCAGTTCGGGCACCTGCATGATCTCGACCGAACGCAGGTCGGTGACGGCGGAGATGGCGCCGAGGGCGACGTTCCCCAGCAGCTTCTTCCAAATCTCGCGCTTGATGTCGGCCGTCGCGGCGGTGGCGAGGCCGTGGTTGGTGAAGAGCGCGGCGATGTCGGTGCAGCGGGTCGAGAGGCCGCCGGCCATTTCGCCGATGGTGGTGGGCAGGCTGCCGTAGTTGTGGACGCAGCCGGGGCCTTCGATCAGGCCGGCCTGGGCGGTGAGGCCGCCGATGACGCTTTTGACTCCGAGGATCTCGGCGAGGGTTTCTTCGTTGCCCAAGCCGTTCTGGAAGGAGATGGCGACCGTGGCGCCGGCGAAGAGGTGGCGGACGGAGTTGGCGGCGGCGACATTCGCGTGGGCCTTGCACTGAAAGAGGACGATGTCGGCCGCGGAGATCGTTGCGGGTTCGGTGGTAGCCTTGACGTTTATCCGGCGATCGCCGCCGACGCCGGTGATGCGCAGGCCGTGACGGTTGATTTCGGCGATGTGTTCGGCCCAGGGGTCGAGCAGGGTGACGTCGAGCCCGCCCTCGGCGAGCAGACCGCCGAATAGGCCGCCCATGGCGCCGGCACCGACGACGAGGATTTGGGCGGCCATGGCGGTCAATACGTCGCGCGGCCGCCGGTGATGTCAAAGACAAAACCGGTGGTGAAGGAACAGGCGGGGCTGGCGATCCAGGCGGCGAGCTCGGCGACCTCGTTGACCTGGACGAGGCGGCCCATCGGGATCTTGGCGGACATGTTGCGGATGTGCTCCGCGGTCATGGCGGCGAGCAGGTCGGTCTGCGTCATGGCGGGGGCGATGCAGTTTACGGTGACGCCGACGTCGGTGAGCTCCTTGGCCAGCGCCTTGGAGAAGCCGATGACGCCGGCCTTGGCGGCGGAATAAGCGGAGATGTTGGGGACGCCTTCCTTGCCGGCAATGGAGGCAATGGTGACGATGCGCCCGTATTTGCGTTCGCGCATGTGCTTGCTGGCGACGCGGCAGGCATAGAACACCGCGGTCATGTCGATGGCGACGACGCGGTCCCAGTCCTCCAGCGCATAGTCCCAGGTGGGCGCGATCGGGCCGTTGATCCCCGCGTTGTTGACGAGGATGTCGACCTGGCCGAAGGCGGCGACGGCGGCGGCGAAAGCAGCCTCGATCTGCGCGTAGCTGGAGACGTCGACGACATCGGTGCGGGCGGGCGTGAAGCCGGTGGTGGCGAGCGGTGCGAGGTCGCGGTCCCAGACGATGACCCGGGCGCCGCGCTCGGCGAGTAGACGGGCGATCGCGAGGCCGATGCCGCGGGCTGCGCCGGTGACGATGGCGACCTGGCCGTCGAGGCGAACCTTCATGATGCGTTCTTCACCCATTTGAGAATGTGCTGGCCTACGGCGACGAGGACGCCGTCTTGGTTGTGAATGGTGATGTCACCGACGGAACGGCGGCGCTCGGCATCGATGCTGGCGATGCGATAGGCCACCGTGATGGTGTCACCGAAATAGACCGGGGCGAGGAAACGGATGCGGTCGTAGCCGAGGGAGACCGGGGTTTCGTCGGCGTCCTTGCGGGTGTTGGCGATGGCCAGCGTCGAGGCGGTCGACATGAAGCCGACCATGAGCGCGCCGTGCGCCTGCAGGCGGCCGTAGGAGGACTTCTCCATGTAGGCTTTGTCGACATGGTTGGGCGAGAAGTCGCCGGTGATGCCGGCGAAGCCATAGACGTCGTATTCGCTGACGGTCTTGGTGAAGGTGCTGGACTGCCCGATGTCGACGTAGAAGCCCGCCACGTCAGCGCCCTTTCCAGACCGGCTTGCGCTTCTCGACAAAGGCGGTCTGCCCCTCGATCGCGTCCTCGCTGGCGAAGGCACGGTCGGCGGCTTCGTAGGTCGCCTCCAGGGCGGCCTTGAGGTCGGGCTTGGCCAGGCTCTGCAGCATGACCTGCTTGGAGGCGAGCAGCGACAGCGGCGCGTTCTCGGCGAGTTGCAGCGCGAGCGCCCGGGCGCGGTCGTGCAGTTCGGCGATGGGGACGACGTCGTTGACCAGGCCCATCGTCTTGGCCTCGGCGGCGGGAATGCGGCGGCCGGTCAGCACGATGTCCATGGCGAGCTTCATCGGCAGGAAACGGGCGATGCGCTGAAGGCCGCCGCCGCCGAGGGCGAGCATGCCGACGCGGGGTTCGGGGAAGCCGAGGCCAGCGGTGTCGGCGGCGATGGCGAGGTCGCAGGTGAGCACCACCTCGAGCCCGCCGCCGAGGGCGAGGCCGTTCACCGCGGCGATGACGGGCTTGTAGAGGTCAAAGCGGTGGGTAATGCCGGCGAAGCCGGTCGGCGGATGGTGGTCGGCGTTGGTCTCCAGCCGCGCCTTGAGATCCGAGCCGACGCAGAAGGCGCGCTCGCCGGCTCCGGTGAGGATGGCGACGCGGGCGGCGTCATCGGTGGCATAGGCGTCGAAGGCGCGGGCGAGTTCGAAATGGGCGGCGGTGCTGAGCGCATTCAGCACCTTCGGGCGGTTGATGGTGATCCATAGGATCGGCCCCTCGCGCTCGACGAGCAGATGTTCGTAGGGTGCGCTCATTGGGCGGCGCGCCGGCGCAGCAGGGCGGCCATGGCGGAGACGGCGATGGGATAGCCATCGACACCGAGGCCGCAGATCGTCGCGGTGGCGGCGGGGGTCGCGTAGGAGACGTGCCGGAAGGGCTCGCGGTGATGCGGGTTGGAGATATGCAGTTCAATGACCGGACCTGCGATGTTCTTGAGCGCGTCGAGCATCGCGACCGAGGTGTGGGTGAAGGCGGCGGGGTTGATGATGATGCCCGCGGAGTGGTCCATCGCCTCGTGGATCCAGTCGACGAGCTGGCCTTCGTGATTGGTCTGGCGGAAGGAGAGGGTGAGGCCCTCGGCCTTGGCGCGCTCGTGGCACCAGGCCTCGACGTCGGCGAGCGAGGTGTGGCCGTAGATATGCGGTTCGCGACGGCCGAGCAGGTTGAGGTTGGGGCCGTTGAGCAGGAAGACGGGTTTGGTCATGGGTGCCTCGGGTCGGAGAGGAATTTTCGCGTGGTGGCGACCATGAGTTTCATGCGGTCGCCGGGGGATAGGGTGGGGTACTGGCCGGCGATCGGCAGCTCGATGCCGAAGGGCACACGGGCCGGCAGCGCATCGATGAGGGCCCAGAGCGGCAGACCGCCGGCGCCGGGGAGGAGGCGGGCCGTGCGCGCCTCGGTGGCCAGCGCGTCGGCTGGTGGTGGCGTTGCGGGTGCGTCGCAGAGCTGGAAGGTGCCGATGGCGGCGGGGTCGGCGGCGGCGAGGTGCCGGAGGTCGCTGTTGGAGCGGAAGAAATGCAGCGCGTCGACCATAACATGAGCGTTGGGGCGATTGGCGCGGCGGACGACGTCGAGCGCGTCGGCGAGGGAGCGGACGGCGCGAAAGGGCATGAACTCGATATCAACCGCGATGCCGAACGGCGCCGCGAGGTCGCAGATCGCCGACATGCGGTCGGCGACGATGGAGAAGTCCGCGTCGTTGCCGGCGACCGCGAGCCGGGTCGCGCCGATGGCGGCACCGGCCCGCAGCACCGGGAGACTGTCGGCGGGATCGGTGTCGCGCGCGAGCGAGATCATTTCAGCATACTGAACATTGACGCCAGTGGCGGCGAGGCGGGCGCGGAGCGCGGTCTGTTCGGCGGTATCGCGCAGCGGGTAGGCGATGCCGCCGGGTGCGGCGGGGTGCATGCGGAGCACAAGGCTGGCGATCCCCGCGGCGGCGGCGAGGTCGACGAGGGCGAGCGGCGGGGTGTCGAGTTCGCTGAGATGCGCGAAGGAGAGCGGTATCGCGGGGTCCGGCGTCATGCCTTCACCTTGGCTTCGACGCCGAGGATGCCCGAGGGTTTCACCATCAGCACGGTGATGAGGAGGATGAAGGCGTAGATGTCCTTGTAGGCGCCGTTGACGTAGCCAGCGCCGAGGCTTTCGACGACGCCGACGAGGAGGCCGCCGAGCACGGCTCCCGGCAGGCTGCCGAAGCCGCCGACCACGGCCGCCGCGAAGGCCTTGAGCAGCACCTGGGTGCCCATGGTGACCTGCACGTAGTTGATCGGGCCGACCAGGACGCCGGCGGCCGCGCCGAGGGCACAGGCGACGCCGAAGATCAGCGAAATGGCGAGCGGGACGTTGACCCCTGAGAGATAGGCGATGTCCTTGTTGTGAGCGACGGCGCGCATCGCGAGCCCGATCATCGTGTGGCGCAGCACAATGTGCAGGATCACCATGAAGGTGATGGCGGCAACGACGATCCAGACATAGGACATCGGCAGCGAGAGATCGCCGATTTCGAGCGGCATGCCGTAGGGCACCGGAAAGGGCCGCGCCTTGGCGCCCCAGATCAGGAAGGCGAGGTTCTGCAGCACGATCGACATGCCGAAGCCCGCGATCACCATGCCGAGCCCAGCCACCGTGTAGCCGCCGCCGGCCCGCGTCAGCCGCCGGTAGAACAGCCGCTCGATCGCCATGCCGATGAAACCGGTGATGATGACGGCAAGAGTGAGTGTCGGCACGTAGCCGATCTTCAGCTTGTCGAAGAGGCTGAGGCCGATATAGGCGCCGATCATGTAGATCTCGCCATGGGCGAAATGTACGATGTCGAGCCCGGAGAAGATCAGCGATATACCGAGCGCCACCAACGCATAGACCATGCCAATCGACAGGCCGATGACGATGAGGTCGAGGAAGAAATCCATGGGTGCCCTCCCCTGCCCTACAGATGCGCTTCGCGGTCGGCAACGGTGCCGCCGAGGTAGGATAGGCGGACGTTGTCGTCGGAGATGAGCGAAGTCGCCGGCCCCTCGATATGAATGACGCCGTCCTTGATGACGTAGCCGTATTCGGCGAGCAGCAGGGCCATGCGCACGTTCTGCTCGACCATCAGCACCGTCATGCCGTCCTGGGTGATGCGGTGGATGGTGCGGAAGATCTCCATGACGATCTGGGGCGCCAGCGCCGCCGAGGGCTCGTCGAGCATGATCATGCGGGGATCGCTCATCAGTCCGCGGCCGATGCAGACCATCTGCAGCTGGCCGCCCGAGAGTGTGCCGGAGAGTTGGCGGCGCTTGTCCTTGAGGATCGGGAAATAGGTGTAGACGCGCTCGAGCGAGCGGGCGCGCTGGGCGCGGCTGCGCACGACGTAGGCGCCAAGCATCAGGTTCTCCTCGACCGTCATGGCCGGGAAGGCTTCCTTGCCCTGCGTCACCTGCACCAGGCCGCGGCGGACGATGGCGTCCGGCGCCAGCCCCTCGATGCGGGCGCCATCGAAGGTGATCGAGCCGCCCCAGGGACGGATCAGCCCGGAGGTGGCCTTGAGCAAGGTCGACTTGCCAGTGCCGTTGCCGCCGAGGAGGGCCACGATCTGGCCCTTCTCGACCTTGAGGCTGGCGCCGTTGAGGATCTGCACGGCGCCGTAGCCGCCGGTGAGGTCCTTGATATCGAGCATCGCCGTCATGCCGCGCCCCGCAGGTAGGCGCGAACCTCGTCGTCGCGCATTTCCTTGCCGAGATAGGCCTCGATGACGCGGTGATTGTCCTTGATCGCGGCCGGCGTCCCCTCGGCGATCTTCTCGCCGTGCTCCAGCACACTGACGGTCTCGCAGGTGTCCATCACCACTTTCAGTATGTGCTCGATGATGATTACGGTGAGGCCGAAGCGCTTCTGCAGGGCGAGGACGGTCTCAAGCAGGATATCGACGTTGAGGGGCGAGAGGCCGGCGGCGGGCTCGTCGAGCATGAGCAGCTTGGGCTGCATCGCCATGGCGCGGCCGAGCGCCAGCAGCCGCCGCTGCCCGCCGGACATTTCGGCGGCCGGCATTTCCGCGTAGTCGGCGAGGCCGATGAAGGCGAGCAGCTCCATCATCTCCTCGCGCATCCGCTTCTCCTCCGCCCACACCTTGCGGGTGCCGAGGATGGCCGAGGCGGTGCCATAGGGCACCTTGGAGTGATGGCCGATGAGCATGTTCTCGATCACGCTCATGCCCTGGAAGATGCGCAGCAGCTGGAAGGTCCGGGCAACGCCGCGGCGGGCGATTTCGTGGGCCTCGAGCTGGGTGATGTCCTCGCCATCGAAGGTGATCCGGGCGCCGTATTCGGGCTGGTAGACGCCGGAGATCAGGTTGAACAGCGTGCTCTTGCCCGAGCCGTTGGGTCCGATGACGCCATGGACCGAGCCGCGGCGGACGTCGAGGTCGACGTTGTGGACGGCGCGCAGGCCGCCGAAGTTCTTCGACAGAGCGCGGACTTCAAGCAGCATTGGAGCCTCCGGCACGCGATGCCTCGGCGCGCTTGTCGCGCAGCACCTTGAAGCGGCGGCGGATGAAGAAATCGTCGAGCACGCCGCCGATGCCGCGCGGCATGTACATCACCGTCAGCACGATGATCGAGCCGAAGATGACCATGCGATACTGATAGTAGTCCTGCGTGAGGTCGTTGATGATCGTCACCATGATGGCGCCGATGATGCCGCCCCAGATATGGCCGAGCCCGCCGAAGACGACCATCAGCAGCAGGGTGACCATTTCGGTGAGTGTGTAGTCGTTGGGATTGAGGAACCCCGGCGCGAGATGCGCCTTCAGGCTGCCGGCGCAGCCGGCGTAGAGGGCGGAGAGGATGAAGGCGATGAGCTTGTATTTTCGTACATTCACGCCCGAGGCCGCCGCCGCCAACTGATCCTCACGGATCGCCTTGAAGGCACGGCCGATATCGGAGCGCAGGATGGCAAACGAGAAGAACACCGCCAGCCAGGCGGCGGGCATGACGATGTAGAAATAGGCGGGATGACTATCGAGCACGGTGCCGAAGAAGCGCGGCGGCGGGATGCTCTCGAAGCCCATGGCGCCGCCGAGCGATTCGGTGCCGGAAATAATGATTCGGACCGATTCCGCCAGCCCGAGCGTGGCCAGCGCGAGATAGGCGCCCTCAAGGCGGAAGGCGGGAATGCCGATGAGGATGCCGGCCGCCCCGGTGATCAGCATGGCCGAGGGCAGCGCGATCCAGAACGGAAAGCCCAACCAGGAGGACAGCATCGCCGATGAATAAGCCCCGATCGCCGCCAGCGCGACATGACCGACCGTCACCTGGCCGGCGAAGCCCTTCACGATGTTCAGGCCGACGGCAAGGATGATGTTGATGCAAATGATGTTGACGACGTACTGATGGTAGTTGTTGCGCATCACCAGCGGCAACGCCAGCAGCGCCACGAGGCCGGCGAGCCAGGGGATGATCGGGTGCACCTTGGCGCCTGCGCCGAGCTTGCCGGATAGCGTGTTCACGTCAGCATCAATCCTAGCGGTCACAACGCAGCGGCCGCCCTTGCGGGCGGCCGCCTTGTCAGCAGGTCAGTGAGTTAGAGGCCGAAGTCCGGCTCAAAACCGACACGGGCGAGCACGCGCATGTCGTAATCCTTGCCGCCCTTGGTGTACTCCACGAGGATCCCTGTGCGGTTGCCGTCGCGGCACTGCGGGGTCGGATCGGCGCAGAAGCTGATCGGACCGGAGGCCAGGCCGTTATAGTCCTTGATCCCCGCCAGCGCGTCGCGGATGGCCGTGCGGTCGTCCTTCAGCGAGGCATCGGTCAGGGTCAGCTTGGCCCGCGACAGGGCGAGCTTGACCAGCTGCGCCGTCTCGTAGGACTGGCTGAAATCGTGGTCAGGGCAGCGCACGCCATATTTGGTCTGCACCATCTTCACGAAGCCCTGCGCCACCGGCCGCTCATCCGTGCAGACGAAGGCGGCGGCGAAGGTGAGCCCCTTGGCGTAGTCGCCGAGCAGCTCCGGCACCGGCGCATTCGAGGCGGCCGAAGCGGCGACGCGGCGCACGCGAGCGGGAATACCGACCTCATAGCTCTGCTGGGTGATGCGAGCGATGGCGTCGAGCTGGCCGCCGATAGCGAGCACCTCGGGGTTCAGCGACTTGATCTTGAGCAGATGCGATCGGAAGTCGAGGTCCGTCTCCTGCATCTGGGTCTCATAGACCGGCTCGATTTTATAGGTATTCCGCATATAGGACATGTAGTCGCGGGCGAAGCCGATGCCGGCGCTGTCCGTCGTGTAGAGATAGGCGACCTTCTTGCCGACGTTCTCGGCGAGATATTTGGCATGTACCGCTGCATAGAACCGCTCGGAGACGGCGGTGCGGAACACCCAGGCACTGCCCTTCTTGGTCACCGTCGCCGAACTGGACTGCGGCACGATCTGCGGCACTTCTTCCTTGGCGGTAATGTCGACCATCGGGATCGACACCGACGAGCAGGTCGAGCCCATGACGATATGGACCTTCTGCTGATGGATGAAGCGGTTGACGTTGGCGATGCCCTTGTCCGGCTTGCATTCGTCGTCGAGCAGCGTGACCTCGACCTTGTGGCCATTGATACCGCCGGTGGCATTGACCGCCTCGATCTCGTCCTTGGCCATCTGGCCATATTTGAGGCCGTTCTCGACCAGCATGCGCAGTGTGATGCCGATACGGATGACGCCGTCGTCAGCGCGTGCCGGGTTGGCTGCCAGCGTCATGGCGAGCAAAGCCGCGGGCAGCAGGCCGCGCAAGGCGTGTTTCACGAAGGGCGTCATTCGTCTCTCCTCCCGATGTTTCTTGATCGCGGAGGTGCTGCGCATGCGGCCATTCCCCCCGAGCGTTGGTCGTAGCCACGCATTAGCCTGCCGCGCGGCGCCTGTCACGCGCCGCTGGGGCGTGCGTCATGGGCTTGCGCCGCACACCGCCCTGGCTTCCGATGGCGAAACCGCTTCCAGGCAGGAGAATGACCGATGGGGTCCGCCACGCCGCCGTATGATCCGCGCCAGTTCGAGGGTCTCACCTTCCACGACGCCACCGCCCGCTTCCGCGCCGGCAGCGACACGCCGAGCGCCTATCTCGAGCGCTGCCTCGCCACCATCGCGCGTCGCGAGCCGGTGGTGCGGGCCTTCGTGACCGTGAACGAGGAGATCGCCCGGGCCGCGGCCGCCGCCAGCACCGCCCGCTGGCAGGCCGGCGCCCCCGTGTCGCCAATCGACGGCATGCCGGTGGCGATCAAGGACCTGCTGGAGACCAAGGACATGCCCACGCAGATGGGCTGCGAGGCCTTCGCCGGCAATTTCCCCAAGCGCGACAACGCCGCCGTCTGGGCGCTCCGCCAGGCCGGCGCCGTCATCTTCGGCAAGACGGTCACCGCCGAACTCGGTGGCTCCCACCCTGGCCCGACCACCAACCCCTTCGACCCCGCCCGCACGCCTGGCGGCTCCTCCTCAGGCTCGGCGGCGGCGGTCGCCGCCGGCATGGTGCCGTCCGCGATCGGCACCCAGGTCGGTGGCTCGATCATCCGCCCCGCCGCCTACTGCGGCAACTATGCCCTGAAACCGACCCAGGGCGGCATCAACCGCGGCGAGCGCCAGGCGACGAGCATGAGCACCCACGGCGTGCACGCCAATTCCATCGAAGACATGTGGCAGGTCGCCATCGAAATCGCCGCGCGTGCCGGCGGCGACCGCGGTTGCCTCGGTCTCATCGGCCCCGCGTCGCCCCCCGCCCCTGTCCGCCCGGAACGCCTGGTGGTGCTGGAAACCGAGGGCTGGGCCGATCTCGACAGCGCCTCCAAGGCCACCTTCGCCGCAGTGCTCGCGCAGCTCGAGGCATCCGGCATCGCGCTGCTGCGCCGCGCCGACCACCCCTTCATTGAGGCGCTGGAGCGGGCAGTCGCCAATGGCCGGGCCGTCTGCGGCGCGGTGACCGCATGGGAGAACCGTTGGGGCCAGCGCGGCATCGTTGATCTCAACCCCGGCAAGGTCAGCCAGCGTGCCATCGCCGGCCTGCTGAAGGCCGAGGCGATGTCTCCCGACGACTACCGCGTGGCCCTGATGGAGCGCGACGCCGCCCAACTGCGCCACCGCGCCATGGCTCCGATAGCCGACGCGGTGATCACGCTCGCCTGCCCCGGCCCTGCCCCGCTCTGGTCCGGCGACCGGCCCGGCGAACCCATCGCCCCCCGCCCCACCGGCGACTTCGTGTTCAACGCGCCCAGCTCGATGCTGTTCGCCCCGGCCGTCACCATGCCGCTGATGTCGGTCGGCGGCCTGCCGGTCGGCGTGCAGGTAATGGGCCAGATGCACGAGGACGCCCGCACGACCGCGATCGCCCGCTGGATCGCGGGCAATGTGAAGCCGGTGCTCGGGTAGCGGCGGAAACCCTCTTCCCCTACCCGCCCATGTGGGGCCGCAGCGCCGCGTTGACGGTGAAGTTCATCGGCGTGGGAACCCCGAGTTCGCGTCCCAGCGCCACCACCTTGCCGGCGAGCCACGGCAGTTCCAGCCGCTGGCCGTTCATGATCGCGACCGCCATTGACGGCGTCCATCCATCCGGCACGCCGTGGATGAAACCGCGATGCGTCTCGATGATCGCCGGGTCGAGCGCTATCCCGGCGGCGCTCCCGACGTCATAGACCTCCTGCATCGCTGCCTCGATCAGCGCAATCCCCTCGGGGTCGCGGCGCAGCGGGCCGATGGCGCTGCGGGCCAGCGCGCAGGCGCCGCTGGTTGCCACCAACATGATGAACTTCTCCCAGCGCACCCGCTGGATGTCATCGGCGAGGACGGCGTCGATCCCCGCCGCCCGGCAGGCGGCATGGATCGCGACCAGCCGCGGCGTCTGCCGGCGGTCGAGTTCGCCGAAGGTGATGCGGTGATGGGTGCCGGACTGGCGGACGACCCCGGGGGCGGTGATCGTCCCGGTGACCAGCCCGGTGGCCCCCAGCACATGGCCGGCGCTGAGGATGGGGATCAGCCGCTCCGAGGCGTCGATACCGTTCTGCAGCGGGATCAGCGCCGTCTCCGGCCCGATCAGCGGCCGGCACTGGGCCCCCGCGGTCTCCACGTCCCACAGCTTGACCGCGAACAGGATGAGGTCGACCGGCCCGACCGTCGCGGGATCATCGGTCGCCTGAGTCGGCACGAGATGCGTGACCCCGCGGTCCCCCTCGATCCTGAGCCCGCTCGTCCGCATCGCCGCCAGATGCGCCCCCCTGGCCACGAAGGTCACGTCATGCCCGGCGTTGGCGAGCGATGCCCCGAGCGGAGCGCCGATTCCGCCGGCTCCGATGACTGCTACACGCATGTGACCCCTCCCCTCCTGGCGGTTGACGATCGCGCCGGAGGGCGGATCTGCGGTTTAAGATGGGTCGCGGGCGGATCAGGGGCAAGCCTGGCCGCGAATAGGCACTTGCATTCCCCGCCGGTTCCGCCTAATTCCCGCCTCGCTTTGGAGCGCGGGCGTAGCTCAGGGGTAGAGCACAACCTTGCCAAGGTTGGGGTCGTGGGTTCGAATCCCATCGCCCGCTCCAGTCACCTTTAAAGATCAATTTCCCCTCCGGGGAAACGCATGGGGCAACTTCGGTTTGCCGAACCACTGGTGTGATGCGAGTGGGGTTTCTGAGGTTGAATCCAGCTTTGATTATAGCACCTGAGAGCCCAGTTTGTCCGGGCCGTTGAGGTAATACAGTGTTCGCCAAGCTTTGAACGCGCTGAATTCGTTGAATTCCGATTGTCATATGCGCGTTGAGGCTTTGTGCTTTGTTGCAGATCTCGGTGCGGTCCAAGGGTGCGTCTCCGAGGGGCCAGATGTCATCGCCGGCGAAAGCCGGATTATTGGTCGCGTGGGATAGCGCGGCGGCGGAATCAGTCATGCCAACGCCTTGTTACCGGCCAATGCTGAACAATGAGGCGCGCCGCCTCTGCACCGCTGGCACAGGCCCCGTTGACGAGGGCTTGGCGGAGGTAGTCGCCGCAGAAATAAATCTGTCGGCGCGCGTTGGACTGCCAGGAACGGAACGGACGCAAAAAGGAAGCATAGCCGGGCCAAGGGATTGGCAGCTTGTCCTCGATCCATTGCTCGACGCGGCTGGTCTCACGGACGTCGATTTCTGGGAAGAGGCAGCGTAGGTCGGCGCGTATGATCGCGTCGAGCGCGCCGGTGCGCCCATCGGACGCGGCGATGCGGGTCGCCTCGGGGCTGAGCTGGCAGTATAGCTGCGCGGACGGGCGGCCCGCGCCGGGCGCCGCCGGTAGTTGCTGAAAGGTGGCAATGGACCGGCCCTGCTCGGGCGACAGGAAGCGCATCACCGGCGCCAGTTCCCCGTTGACCGCGTAGTGCACGACACCGAGACTGTTGTAACGCACGGCGCTCAGAAAACGTGTCTCCTCCGGCGCCGGATCGGCGAGCAGGGGCAGCGCGCGGCTGCCGGGGACAGCGAGCACAACGATGTCGCTTTCGATGGACGCGGCATCAGCCAGGTGAGTCCGTACGCACCCGTCGGAAGAGCACTCGATCCTAAGCGCACGCAGTCCGCAGCGGACGTCCAGATGGGCGGCGAGCGTTGCTGTCAGCCTTCCCATTCCGCCCGCCAGGACGTGGACAACGCGCCGGCCGAGCATATGAGGCAGGGTGGAGAGCAGGAACGCCGCCGAGATATTGTCGAGGTCCCAACTACGGGTGCCACGGAATAGCGGATCGAGCAGACGTGCGCGAAGGCGTGGACCGAGTACGCGATTGGCATACGCCGCGAGGCTCTCATCGTCCCATGTGGCCGCCGAGAGCAGGTCTTCTGGATCGGTACGCGGGCGAAGGCCTAAAAGGCGAAGCGCAAAGGCGGCGATTTTCAGCCGTTCGCCGACCTCGAGGCCAGGAGCCGTCAGGCTGGCGAGACCCGGCATCAATTCGAGCCGGTAATCGACGCCCTCTGCGTGGCATTTCGCCGACAGGTCACGTATCGGCACGATGGCCTCGGCGAGGCCGAGTTCGCGGATCAGTCGGTCGAGCTCACCACCGAAGGGATAAAGTAACCGAGCACCAGTGTTATAGGCGATCCCGTTCACTTGCAGTTCCGTCATCCGTCCGCCAGGCATGGCCGCAGCCTCGACGACCGTCACATCATAGCCAGCCTGGCGCAGACGATGTCCGGCGGTGAGTCCCGCAATACCGGCACCAACCACGAGGACCGACGTCATGCTGGCCGCGTCGCCTCGGTGGGCACAACGAGATCGATCAGCGCTGGGCCCTCGGCAGCCCAGGCGCGGATGAAGGCCGGCGCGAATCCCTCCGTATCGGTGACGCGCTCGCCGTGGGCGCCCAGGGCTCGCGCGTAGGCGGCGAAATCGGTGCGCGCGAGGTCGGTTCCCACAGCGCGTCCGAACTGGCGCAACTGGGTGAGCCGGATGGCGCCGTAGGCCGAATTGTTGAACACGATCGTGACTATGGGCAGGCGGAGCTGCACCGCGGTCGCCAGTTCCTCGCCGTTCATCATGAAGCAGCCGTCCCCTGCCAGCGCGACGACCCGCCGCGAGGGGCAGGCCACGGCCGCACCAATCGCCGCCGGCAGGCCGTAGCCCATTGCGCCGCTCTTCGGCCCGAACAGGGTTTTAGGGCGACGCTGCGGCAAGTAGCGCTGCGCCCACAACGCATAGGCACCGGCGCCGACGGTGATCATGGTGTCATCGGCCAGGGTCGAACGCAGCCAGCCAAGGATCGCCGGCAGGTCTACCGGGCCAGGACACGCACGCGGCACGGTCCAGGCCACGCGATCGCGCCGCGCCGCCGCGGTCCAGTCGGCCCAGGCCGGATCGGCCCGCGTCTCCACCATCGCCAGCGCGGCGAGGAATGGCCCCGGCGCGGCCTGAATGGCGAGGTCGGCCTGGAATACGCGGTTCAATTCGGCGGCGTCGGCATGGACGTGGATCAGCATCTGGTGGGGCCGGGGCGCATTGATGAGGGAAAACCCGTGGAACCCGCCACCAATGGTATTGAGTTCGCCGAGCCGGATGCCGATGGCGAGAATCAAGTCGGCATCACGCATGCGTTGACCGAGGGCGGGATCGATGCCGATGCCGATCTCGCCGGCGAAACCGGGGTCCTCGTTGTCGAACAGGTCGCGGCGTCGATACGCGGTGGCGACCGGCAGGCCGAGCCTCGCGGCGACGCCCTGCAGGGCGTCGCAATCCTCTCTGCTCCAGTCGCCGCCACCGGCGAGCAGCAGCGGACGGCGGGCGGCCGCGAGCCGTGCGGCGACCGCCGTTATATCGGACGCGGCGGCGGCGGGAAGCGGCAGATGCGGCGCCGGTAGGTCGGCGACGGCCACGCGTTCCGTCGCCACATCTTCGGGCAGGATCAGCACTGCCGGGCCGTGCCGGCCGGTCTGCGCCGCATGGACCGCGCGGGAAAGCATTTCGGGTAGGCGCGCCGCCGCCTGCACCAGCGCCACCCATTTCGCCAGCGGCGCGAACACGCGGTGGAGATCGGTGTCGAGAAAGGATTCGCGCTCGAAATGCCGCAGTGCCGCCTGGCCGATGACCATCACGAGCGGCACGGCATCCGTCATTGCCGTGTGCAGCGCGAGGCAGGTATTGAGCGCGCCCGGCGCCCGGGCCGCAAGGCAAACGCTCGCCCGTCCGCGTGCTCGCGCCGCGCCGCTTGCCATAAAGGCCATTCCGCCTTCCTGGCGCGCGGTGACAAGCGGGAGGTCGGGATGCCGGCTGGCAAGAGCTTCGAGCACCTCCAGTATCCCCTCACCCGGAACATGGAAAACCGGACCGATATCCCACGCGGCGATGAGGTCGGCGAGGATCTCGGCGCCGCTGCGCTGCGGCCGGTCAGTGGCCGACATCGGCGGCGCTTCGGTGGGGCAGGCAAGCCATTGCAATACCCTCCAGTACCATTCTTGGATCTACACAAGCGTCCGTGCCATGTATACCGGACCCGGGGTTCCAGGGCAGGAAAACAGGAGACGGCAATGGTGCGCGGCATGGGTTCGGCGAGACTATCACGGCGCGCGGCGCTCGGTGGCGTGGCAGCGGCCAGCGCCATCGGCAGGATCCCCTGGACGCAGGCGTCGCAACGTGGCGGAACCCTCGTGATGACCATCATTCCCGAGCCGCCGAGCATGGTCAGCGCGTTCAACACCGCGGCCCCGCTCACGGTCGTTTCGCCCAAGTTGCTCGAAGGGCTGGTCACCTACGATGCGCAGCTGTCCCCTCAGCCCAAGCTCGCCACCGGCTGGACCATTGCGCCAGACGGGCTCTCGATCAACTTCACCCTTCGCCAGGGTGTACACTGGCACGACGGGCGGGATTTCACCTCCGCCGATGTCAGCTTCACCCTGCTCAACCTCATCCGCAAGCTGCATCCGCGCGGCCGCTCGACCTTTGCCGCCCTGACCGATGTCGAAACGCCGGATGCCCATACGGCCGTGCTGCGCTTCAGCCGTCCGTCGCCGGCGGTGATGAGCGCGCTGTCGGGCTCGGAGTCGCCGATCCTGCCGAAACACATCTATGAGATCGGCGATCCGCTCACCAACCCCGCCAACAACGCCCCGATCGGCACCGGCCCCTTCCGCTTCGTCGAATGGAAGCGCGGCAACTTCATCGCCCTGGAGCGCAACCCGGCCTACTGGGACACCGGCAAGCCCAACCTCGATCGCCTCGTCGTCAAGACCTACAACGACGCCACCGCTCGCTCGGCCGCCTTCGAAACCGGCGAGCTGCAGCTCGCCAGCACCACGCCGGTGCCGCTCGCCGACATCGAGCGCTTCCGCAAGAATCCCGCCTTCGTCGTCACCGACAAGGGCGACGAGATGAACAACAGCATGGACCTCATGGGGTTCAACTTCCGCCGCGGCCCGCTGGGGAAGGTCGAAGTGCGACAGGCATTGCGACAGGCGATCAATTTCGACGCCATGGTGCGCACCGTATGGTACGGCATGGCAATGAAGATCGCGAGCCCGGTGCCCCCCGTGGTACCGCAGTTCCACAACGCCGCCCTGACCGCGCCCCCCTTCAGCCTCGCCCAGGCCAACCAGGCGCTCGATAAGGCCGGCTACCCGCGCGGCGCCGACAACATCCGCTTCCGCCTCACGCTCGACGTGCCGACCATCAGCGACGTCTACCAGCGCGAGGCCGAATTCCTCCGCCAGACCTTCCGTCAGGTCGGCGTGGAAACCGAGATCCGCATTTCTGACGTGCCCAGCTACCTCCGCCGTGTCTTCGGCGAGTACGATTTCGACCTCTGCATAATGCCCGGCTCGGCAACCAACGACCCAACCGTCGGCCTGCAGCGCTACTACTGGTCGAAGGCGGCCAACAAGGGTGTGCCACTGGTCAATGCCTGGGGCTATGCCGATGCCGAAATGGACCAGGTGCTGGAGGGTGCAGCCGTCGAGGTCGACGCCGCGAAACGCAAAGCGCTGTTCCAGCGCTTCCAGGAAATCGCCATGCGCGACCTGCCGATCCTGCCCCTCGGCATGCCCCTCAATATCACCATCGCCTCGGCTAAGCTGCACGACTTCATGACCAGTGGCGAGGGCATTCGCGATCCCCTGGCGGACGCTTGGCTGCAGGCCTGATGCCGGCAACGGCTGGCGTCCCCCGTTCTCACGCCTGGATCGCCCCGCGATGAGCCCGCGCGCGCGCCGCATCCTCCGCTTCCTCACCCGCCGCGTGGCGCAGGCCGCGGTGCTGCTGGTCTGCATTGCTACGCTTGACTTCCTGCTGCTGCATGCCGCGCCCGGCGATGCCGCCGACGCCATCGCCGGCGAGGCCGGCACCGCCGATCCCGGCTACATCGCCAACCTGCGCCGCCAGCTCGGCCTCGACCAGCCGCTGCCGATCCAGCTCGGCCGTTACCTCTGGCGGCTGGTACAGGGTGATTTCGGCTATTCGTTCCGCTACGGGCAGACCGTCGCTTCCCTGATCCTTGACCGCATGCCGGCGACGCTGCTGCTGATGGGTGCAGCAATCCTGTTCGCCGTCGGCACCGGCATCGTGCTCGGCACATTATCCGCCCGCTTCGCCAACTCCTGGCTCGACCGCGCGGTGATGCTGCTCGCGCTGTTCTTCTATGCAACACCGCTGTTCTGGTTTGGGCTGATGAGTATCGTCCTGTTCGGCGTCCATCTCGGCTGGCTGCCGACTGGTGGCATCTACGACGTCGCCCGCCGCGCAACTGGCCTTGCCTTCATCGTCGACGTGGCGCGCCACCTGGTGCTGCCGGCAGTGACCCAATCCTGCTTTTTCCTGGCGATCTACACACGGCTGGTGCGCACCAGCATGCTTGAGGCCTATGGCGCCGACTACGTCCGGTTCGCCCGGGCCAAGGGCATCGGCGAGGTGCGGATCGCGCTCCGCCACGTGCTCCGCAATTCGTTGACGCCGCTGGTGACCATGGTCGGGCTCAATCTCGGCGCCCTGTTCGGCGGCGCGGTGCTGACCGAGACGGTGTTTTCGTGGCCGGGCATCGGACGGCTGATGTACGACGCGGTGTTCCAGCGCGACGTCAACCTGTTGCTCAGCATTCTCGTGCTCAGCTCGGTGATGGTCATCCTGGCAAATCTCGTCGTCGACATGCTCTACGCTGCGCTGACGCCGGCGGTCGAGCTGCGATGAGCCGGCGACGGGGCAGGTTGTACGGCCGGCTGCCGATCGTCCTCGGTGGCGCGATCGTCGTCGTGCTGGCGGCGATGGCGCTCGGCGCGGGATTGCTGTTTCCTGAGGACCCGATGGCGATGGTCGCGCAACCGCTGCTGTGGCCAGGCCAGGATCCGGCCTTTCCGCTCGGCACCGACAGTCTCGGCCGCGATATCGCCGCCGGCATCGTCCATGGCGCACGCGCATCGCTCGCGGTGGGCATCCTGTCCAGCATCACCTCGCTGCTGCTCGGAACCACCCTGGGCGCGCTGGCCGGCCATTTCGGCGCGCGGGTGGACGATGCGCTGATGCGGCTGTGCGAGCTGTTCCAGGCCATTCCGCAGTTCATGCTGGTGATCGTTCTGCTGGTGATCTTCCGCCCGACGCTCGCCACCGTCATCGGCGCGCTGGCGGTGGTGTCCTGGCCGCCGATCGCGCGGCTGGTGCGCGCCGAGTTCATTGTCCTGCGCGAGCGCGAGTTCGTGCAATCCTGTCGTGTGATCGGCATGTCCGAGGCGCGGATCATGCTCACCCAGATCCTGCCGAACGCCCTGCCGGTAATCATCGTCGGCGCCACGATCATGGTGGCGAGCGCGATCCTGATGGAGGCGGCGCTGTCCTTCCTCGGGCTCGGCGATCCCAACGTGTTGACATGGGGCGCGATGATCGGCATGGGCCGCGACCAGCTACGCGAGGCTTGGTTCGTCGTCGTCGTGCCCGGCTCCGCGCTGCTGATCACCGCCCTCGGGCTCAACCTGCTCGGCGAGGGCCTCAACGACGTCCTCAACCCCCGCCGCATGGTACCGCGGTGACCGCGCCGCTGCTTGCGGTGCGCGACCTCTGCGTGAGCCTGCGCGGCGATTCTGCTGCGCCGGTGGTCGACGATCTGTCCTTTGAGGTTGCGCGGGGCGAGAAACTCGCCATCGTCGGGGAATCCGGCTGTGGCAAGTCGGTCACCTCGCTCGCCATCATGCGCCTGCTGCCGCCGGGTCTGGCGCAGACCGGTGGCGCCGTGCTGTTCGAGGGGCAGGACCTTGCCTTGCTGGACGGGCGGTCGATGCGCGCGGTGCGCGGCGGGCGGATCGGGATGGTGTTCCAAGAGCCGATGACCAGCCTCAACCCCTCGATGCGGGTCGGCGAGCAGATCGCCGAGGTTCTGCGGGTGCACGACGGGGCATCGCGGGCGGTGGCCTGGCGCCGCGCGGTTGAACTGCTCGACCACGTCCGCATCGCGGACCCCGCCCGGGTCGCAGGTGACTACCCGCACGCCCTCTCCGGCGGCCAGCGTCAGCGCGTCGTCATCGCCGCCGCCATCGCCTGCCGGCCGGCCCTGCTGATCGCCGATGAGCCGACCACCGCGCTCGACGTCACCATCCAGGCCCAGGTGATGGATTTGCTGTCCGGCCTCCAACGCGCATTGGGCAGCGCGGTAGTGCTGATTACCCACAATCTAGGTTTGGTCGCGCAGGTGGCGGACCGGGTGATGGTCATGTACGCCGGGCGGAAGGTAGAGGAAGCCACGGTTGCCACGCTGTTCACCAGTCCACGTCATCCCTACACCCAGGGGCTGCTGGGGGCGACGCCGAACCCGGGACAGCCAAGAGGCCCCGGCCCGGTGCTGCGCGCAATCCCCGGCCTGGTGCCTTCAGTGCAGACGCGGACCGCCGGCTGCGCGTTCGCGCCCCGTTGCCCCCAGGCCGAGCCAAACTGCCTCGTCGCCGCGCCGGCCTTAACCGCGACGCCGGCGGGCGGCCTCGTCGCCTGCCATGTCGCGGCACGCGCATGACCCCGCTGCTGGCCATCCGCGGCCTGAACTGCCGCTTTGAAACCCGCGCCGGCCCACTTTGGGCTGTCCGCGACGTCAACCTCGACATCGCAGCCGGCGAGACCCTCGGCCTCGTCGGCGAATCCGGCTGCGGCAAGTCCACGCTCGCGCGCAGCATCGTCGGCTTGGTACGCCCGCAGGCAGGCTCCATCCGCCTCGATGGCGAAAGCCTTCTCGGTTCCGGCGGGATGAGCCTCGCGCAGCGACGGCAGGTCCAGTTTGTGTTCCAGGACCCCTTCTCCTCGCTCAATCCGCGCCGCACCGCCGCAACGCTCATCGGCGAACCGCTCGACGTTCACCGCATCGGCACCCGCGACGAGCGCCGCGTCCGCGTGAAAGAGCTGATGCGCCGCGTCGGGCTACGCGAGGAATGGGGACAGCGCTACCCGCACGAGTTCTCCGGGGGCCAGCGGCAGCGGATTGGCATTGCCCGCGCACTGGCGCTCTCCCCGCGGCTGATTATCTGCGACGAGCCGGTCTCCGCACTCGACGTATCGATCCAGGCGCAGGTGGTGAACCTCCTGGCGGAATTGCAGCAGGAGTTGGGAATCGCCTACCTGTTCATTTCCCACGACATCGCCCTCGTCGAGCTGTTCGCCCATAGAGTCGCCGTGATGTATCGTGGACGCATCGTCGAGCAGGGCGACAGTGGCGCGGTCTGGCGCGACCCGGCGCACCCGTTCACCCGCACATTGATCGAAGCAATCCCCCTGCCGGACCCGGCCGCGCCACGCCGCAGCTTCAACGCCGGCGGTCAGCCAGGAGCCGTGGCGCGAACGAACGAGGAGGCCTGCGCCTTTCTCGAGTCCTGCCGGTGGGCGGCGGAAACATGCGGTGGCGTACCGGTTCCCTGGCGCAATATCGGGCCCGATCACGCGGCCTTCTGTCACGGAGCCCAATAGTACCCGCCTTGAGACTATTCGCTCACACCAAACGCCGCGGAGGGCATTGGAGCCATTCAGGGATGCCCAATCGGGAACTGAATGTGAACGCCAATAGCGAGCATCAGGACGCTCGCCATGGCCGCGGCTGTCGCCCTCCTCCCGACATGATTGTCGTTCGTTGGCGACTGCATGCCCATCCGCACCGCAAATCGTGCCGAGGCTAGAGCGCGATCGCTTGAGGCCGACCGGTCAGAAAGCGTGAATCGCGCTCTTCTTCAATAGGTTGCTAGTTCGTGATTGGTTTTACCTAAGCCAATCACGATCTAAACGGCGGCGCTCGGTAAAGGCTCGCGTCCCCGTACCAAGTCTGCGCCCTTCTCGCCGATCATCATCGTTGCAGCATTCAGGTTCGCCGATAGCATCGTCGGCATAATAGAGGCGTCGATCACACGCAGGCGCTCGATGCCGTGGACCCGCAACTGGTCATCGACGACGGCCTGGGGGTTGGTCGCCGGGCCCATCTTGCAGGTACCCATCGGATGGAACGTCGTTGTCCCCCGCTGCTTGGCAACCGCCAACAACTCGTCGTCGGTCTGCACATGGGGGCCCGGCACATCCTCGCGCGCGTAGTACCGCTTTAACGGATCTGAGGAGAGCAGCTTCCGCGCCAGCTTCATCGCAGCCAGGAGAACCCGGCGATCGTGTTCCGCGGCGAGATAGTTCGGCTGGATCATCGGCTGCTCGAATGGATTGCTCGAGCGGATGCGAACGTATCCGGTACTCTCCGGCCTCTGCTGCCACGCCGCCACCGTCATGCCCGGCTCGCGTTCGAGTTCGCCCTGTACGCCATCATTATAGCTCGCCGGCGTGAAGGTCATCTGGATATCAGAACTCTCTGCGCGTTCTCCCGAATGCCAGAAGCAGTAAACCAGCGTCGGGTTCAGCGACAGGATGCCCTTGCGCGTCGTCATCCATTTCAGGACTTCCCAGGCAAGGCGGGGGCCACGGGAACTCTCATTGATCGTGGCAATATTCTGGACTCGCGCCACCAGCCGCGGCGCGTAGTGATCCCGCAGGTTCTCGCCAACGCCTGGCAGCACATGCTGGACCTCGATGCCGTGAGACTGCAGCAAATCGGCGGGGCCGATGCCCGAGAGTTGCAGAAGCTGCGGGGAATTGTAGGTCCCGCCGGACAGAATCACTTCACGTGTGGCCCGCACTTCTTTGTCGACGCCATTTCGTCCGCCATGCCGGTAACGGACACCAACCGCTCTCTTGCCGTCGAGAATAACGCTCGAGGCATGGGCTTGGGTAATCACGCTCAGGTTCGGCCGCTTCATGGCAGGGCGCAGATAGGCCCCCGCGGTGCTTTCGCGCCGGCCGTTGAACGTCGTACGCTGGACATACGACACGCCCTCCTGCTTCGCGCCGTTGTAGTCGGGATTGCGCGGGATGCCGTTCTGAATGCATCCCTCGATGAAGGCGTCGCAGAGCGGATGGCGCCAGTCGAGATCAGTGATCCGGACCTTCCCATCACGCCCACGATAAGTGTCGTCCCCCGGACCGACCCGCCGCTCGGTGCGACGGAAATAGGGGAGGACATCGGCATAGCCCCAGCCGCGATTGCCGAACTGTGCCCAGGTGTCGAAGTCGAGGCTCTGGCCGCGGTTGTAGACGTGACCATTGATCGAGCTTGATCCGCCGAGCGTCTTGCCGCGCGGCGCATAAATTCGCCGCCCCCCCGTCCAGGCGCCCTCCTCCATCTCGTATTTCCAGTTCACCCGTGCATCGTAGAATGTCTTCATGAACCCGGCGGGAATATGGATGAAAGGGTTCCAGTCATAGCCACCCGCTTCCAGGACGGCGACAGTGACGTTCGGATCTTCGCTCAATCTGTTCGCCACGATGCTGCCGGCGGAGCCAGCACCGACAATGACATAATCGAAGCTTTTCAAGCCAATCTCCTCAATTCGCTCACCTGCCTTCGGCAATGCATATTCAACCATTACCCCAATGGGCGGCAAGGCGGTCACGTGCCGGTGCTTCCGACTCAGACGCGAGCGCATGACCGCCGAATTGCCGTCGGCCCACCGCGCAATGTTTGCCCAGGTTCATTCCGCAATTCGACGAAAATGGCCGACCGATAAACGTGCAATTTCGCGTGCACCGAACAACCCGGCATGTTAACGAATTTATGTCTCCTGCAAACGAGGCAGGAACCAAGCCAGCAAACCGATCGCCGGCAGGAAGGCGCAGACGCGATACATCGTCTCGATGCCATACTGGTCCGCGAGCCCGCCGAGCAGGGCAGCCGCGATCCCGCCCAGCCCAAACGTCAGGCCGTAAAAGAACCCGCCGACCAGGCCAACCCGCCCGGGCAATAATTCCATGGCGTAGAGCATGATTGCGGCGAAGGAACTGGCCATGATGAGGTTGATCACGATCGTCAACGCTCCTGTCCAGAACAGATTCGCGAATGGCAGGATCAAGGTGAAGGGCAGCGCGCCGAGGATCGAGAACCAGAGAATGCGCGCGCGGCCAATCCGATCGCCTAGGATGCCGCCGCCGAGTGCTCCAACGGCAGACGACGCCAGGAAAAGAAACAACATCAGTTGCGACGTCTGGACCGAAACATCGAACTTTCCGATCAGAAAGAAGGTGTAGAATGACGTGAAGCTTGCCGAGTAGGCATTCTTGGAAAACAGCAACACAATAAGAATGATGAAGGGAATGACCGCACTGGTCGCCGTCCGCGCGGAAGGTGAGACGGCGTCGCTGGTCCCCGCCCGTTTCTTCCGCAAAGGCGTGATACCGGCGTACTGCCCCGCGATCCACACCATCAGCATCATCGCCAGCAGCGCGGCAATCGAGAACCAGCCGAGGCTACGCTGCCCAAGCGGCACTATTATGAAGGCAGCCAGCAGCGGCCCCAAGGCCCCCCCCGTCTGGCCACCCACCTGGAAGATGCCCTGCGCCAAACCTTGCCGTCCGCCGGACGCATTTCGTGCCATCCGAGTCGCCTCAGGATGGAAAATCGATGAGCCGAGCCCGACGCAGGCAGCCGAGATCAGCAGCAGCCCATAGCTGCTGGCGAACGCCAGCCCAATGAGGCCAACCAGGCTGCACCCCATTCCGACGATCATGGAGTAAGGCATGGGATGCTTGTCGGTGTAGAAGCCAACCGCCGGCTGGAGCAGCGACGCAGATATCTGGAAAGCGAGCGTGATCAATCCGATTTGTCCATAGTCCAAATGATAGGCTGCCTTGATGATCGGGTAGATGGCCGGGATCAGCGACTGGATCATGTCGTTGAGCAGATGTGTGACACTGAGCGCCAACAGCACCGACATAGCCGCCTGCCGAGGAACGGCTGCCGCGACGGAATTGCTCATCACATGGTCTCCCTATCCAACATCAATGCGCCTACTGCAGCTGCGGCGTCGCGCAAACGTCCATCCCCAGGCTGATGCGCCTTTTAAACGCCGGCGGCAGCGCGCACCAGCACCGGCTCATGTGGCCAATTCTCCTCTCCCGGAACTCGAGGCAGCGTCTGTGGCCACGACCGACCCTGATCCAGTGTGCGACGCAGGCACGACCCTCGTTGTTGGCGCTCGATTCGCCAAATGTCATATGAAGGGCGGGTCGACGGCATGGCTTCGAGGGCATGCACGACAGAGCTTGCGAGCAGGTCCGCGACGACACATCCGCCGATCTTGGAGTGCATGGAACTGTTGGGCACTCTGTTGCACGTTCACATGCCCACCTATTCATGCATGAGCAATTCCTGCTACCAGGCCGACAGCGATGGCGCACTGAGTCGGCAATGCCAATCGACGTTCGGCTTTCAGTTCCCGCTTCTGCTCCAGTCACCCTTCACAGACCAGCTTCCGGTCCTGGGAGGCCGTGAATACGACAGGGGTGCTGTCGTCCGATCGGCAGTGTGCGGGTGATGGACCGATGTTTTGGGCCGGCCTCAGCAGGAGATTATGAGGCGAGATATGACCGTTGCGATCGAGATAGGAAATACGACCACCGGGCAACCTGTCACGCTCGATCTTGAGGAGTTGCTGGCAACACGGCTGCTGGTGCAGGGCAATTCGGGGTCCGGCAAGTCTCATCTGCTGCGCCGTCTGCTTGAGCAGAGCAGCCCCTGGGTGCAGCAGACGATCATCGACCCCGAAGGCGATTTTGTAACTTTAGGAGAACACTTCGGCCACGTGGTGATCGACGCGGAGGCACATGCGGAGGCCGGCCTGCAACTGGCTGGCGAGCGCGCCCGCATCCATCGTGTCTCCACAGTGCTCAACCTCGAAGGTCTGGACGCCGAGAACCAGCTGCGCCGTGCGGCAGCCTTCCTCGGCGGCCTCTTCGAGGTCGGTCGCGAACATTGGTATCCAATGCTTGTCGTGGTCGATGAGGCGCAACTCTTCGCCCCCGCGATAGCTGGTGAGGTGTCCGACGAGGCACGCAAACTGTCGCTCGGGGCCATGACGAATCTGATGTGTCGCGGTCGCAAGCGCGGGATGGCCGGCGTAATCGCCACCCAGCGCCTGGCGAAGCTCGCCAAGAATGTCGCCGCTGAGGCATCGAACTTCCTGATGGGCCGCACGTTCCTTGATATCGACATGGCCCGTGCCGCTGATCTCCTGGGCATGGAGCGCCGCCAGGCCGAGGCATTCCGCGAACTGGAGCGCGGCCATTTCATCGCCCTCGGTCCCGCCCTCGCCCGACGCCCGACGGCACTGCGGATCGGGGCGACGTCGACCCAGCCGCGCAACGCTATCCAGCGCCTCGTCCCATTGCCGGAGGCCCGACTGCCGGATGCGCGGTCCGTGATCCTGGCCGCCCCGCCACCGGAAGCCGCCCGCCCACCGCGCCGCCCGGCGGCTCCGCCGGCTCCAGATCTGCTCAGTCAGTTGATGGCCGCACGCCCAGCCGCCACCGATTCCCGCGTGGAGGTTGTGGAGGTGGCCGTGAGCGCGGAACTGCTGGCGGAGCGGCGGACGCGGCTGGACCGCATCCTGCACGCCATCTTGGCAGACCCAGAGGAGGGGTTTCGCGCGACAGGTGTGCTCTACCAGGATTTCCTTGTGCGCTGCCGGATCGAGGCCATTGGTGGCGGTGTCCCGGATCTCGGCACATTCCGCCGCATGCTCACGCGCGCCCGGGCCGGCATCGGCGCCGAACCGGCAGCGGACGATGCCTGGCAGAGCATTTCCGCCAAGACCGACAGCCTCCCCGAGGATATGCAGGGCATCTTCATGATGCTGGCTCGCGCCGCGCGGGAGGGACTGCCCTGCCCCAGCGACCCGACTGTCGCACGGGCTTACGGCACGCGCTCCCTCGGGCGTGCCCGTCGCGTGCTTAGCTATATCGAGGAGCGGGGTCTGATCGTCTGTCAGACGGATGGCGCCGGCCGGCGGATCGTCACGCTTGTGGAACTGGGATGGGCGACGGCACCGGGCGACCCCAACGCGGAGCAAGTGCCGGTGGCATGACGCTCCGGCCTCTACCCACACGGCAGCCTGCTGCTGTCCGAAATCAGCTATGTGATAATTGCCGGCCGCCGAGCAAACCATTTGGCCGCGCGGCCGCCGCGTGAGATCGTCGTTCCCATACGAACGATCTTTGCATTGCCGGCCCCGGTGCCCGGCCTCACTGGGCGCGACCGCGCTCCCCGATCACGGGTGCGTTGACCGGCTCGCAGCGGATCGGGACGGACGGATCAATTGACCGGGAGCGAACGAAATGAACGACATCAGCACACAACAGGGCGCCCCGACGGCCCGGCGTGTCGACGTGATCATCGTGGGCGCGGGTTTTGGCGGCATGTACGCCGTCTACAAATTCCGTGAAATGGGCCTCGCCATCCAGGCCTTCGAGGCCGCTGGTGATGTCGGTGGTGTCTGGTACTGGAACCGCTATCCCGGGGCACGGGTCGATCTGCCGAGTATCGACTACAGCTTCGCGTTCTCGCGCGAGATCGAGCAGGAATGGACGTGGAAGGAACAATTCGCCGCTCAGCCCGAGTTGCTGGAGTACATCAACTTCGTTGCCGACCGGCTCGGCCTGCGCAAGCATATCCAGTTCAACACCCGCGTCACCCGGGCGGCCTGGGACGAGGCGCGCAAGCTCTGGCGGGTGACGACCGATCGCGGCGATGTCTGCGAGGCGCCCTATTGCATCATGTCGACCGGGCCGCTCTCGATCCCCAAGGATCCGGAGATCCAAGGTCTCGCACGCTTCAAGGGCGAACTGATGCGGGCGGCGAAATGGCCGCATGAGCCGGTCAGCTTCGCCGGCAAGCGCGTCGGCATCATCGGCACTGGCTCGACGGGAATCCAGATCATCCAGGAGATCGGGTCGAAATGCGGAGAACTGTTCGTCTTCCAGCGCACGCCGAGCTTCACCATGCCGATGCGCAACGAAAACCTCACGCCCGACTATGTCGCCGAGGTGAAGCGCAACTATGCCGGCATCCGTGAGGCTGCGCTCAACAGCGCGGTCGGCGGTGTGCGGCCGCAATCGACGCGGGGGTTCTTCACGGTCACGCCGAAGCAGCGCCAGGCGTTGCTGGAGGACGCGTGGAAGCAGGGCGGGCTGGCCATGCTCGGCACCTTCTCCGACCTCCTCGTCAACGCCGAGGCCAACGAACATGTCGCCGAATTCGTGCGGGACAAGATCGACGGGATCGTCAAGGATCCAGTCACCGCCGAGGCATTGAAGCCGCGCGGCTATCCGATTTTCGCCCGCCGGCCGTGCCTCGACAACACGTATTACGAGACGTTCAACCTGCCGAGCGTTCATCTCAAGAACTGCCTCGAGGACAAGATCGTCGAGATCACCGAGCGCGGCGTGCGGCTTGAATCGGGCGAGGTAGACCTCGACATGCTCATCCTCGCCACCGGCTATGACGGGCTGACCGGCGCGCTGATGGCCTTCGATGTCGTCGGATGCGATGGGCGTACGGTCAACCAGGAATGGAAGACCGGCGCGCGCTCCTATCTCGGCCTGATGATGGAGGGTTTCCCGAACATGTTCATGACCACCGGACCGACCGGTCCGGCGGCGCTGGCGAACATCATCCGCATCAGCGAGCATGATGTGGACTGGATCGCCAACGTGATGGTGCACATGGAGAGGAACCGGCTGGCCACCATCGCGCCGACGGCCGAGGCGGAGACGCGCTGGATGGAGCTTGTCGCGGCGCTGGCGCAACGCAGCCTGGTCTCGAAGGCCAAGACCTAGTACGTCGGGGCGAACGTCGAGGGCAAGGCGCAGGGCCTGACGCTGTTCACCGGCGGATTCCAGAAATATCGCGAGTATTGCAGGATCGCCGCGGACAACGGCTATCGCGACTTCGTCTTCGAGGCGGCGCAGGAGCGCGTTCCGGCCTGACCCGGCGGGTGGGGCTCCCGCCGGCTTCGGCCGGGGGGATCAGCCCTCGTCGACGATCTTCATCAGCGCCGGCACGCCGAGCGCGCAGGCGTGCACGCCGAGATGGGCGGTCATCTGCAGGGTTTGCAGGATGGCACGCGGGTCGATGCCGAGCGCGATGGCGCGGCGGATGCGCTCGCGTAGCGCATCGGGATTGAGCCCGGTGAAGCAGGCATCGAGGGCGATCCCGATCAGGGTGCGGTCGGCTTCGTCGAGCTTGTCCGCGGGATCGGCATAGGCGTTCAACTCAAGCACGAGATCGAGATAGCCGGGGTCGAGCCGCAGCAGCGTCTCGGCATAGCGCGGCCAGGCGCCGAAGCGGGCGATCCAGCGCGACTTGAGGTCGCTCTGCTGGGGTGTCAGGGCGGCTTCGACCGGTGCGCAGCCGGCGGCGGCGAGTTCCTCAGCGAGGATGTCGATGCCGACGCGGGTGCCGCCGAGCCCCTGGGCGGTGGCCATGGCGAGCACTTCCATGACCTGGGCCGCGGTCGCGCCAAGATGCATGGCGTAGCGCATGTGCAGCACAAGGCCGGATTCGAAAAGATGCGTGCTGGAGGCGTCGAGCGCGACGTAGATCAGTTCGCACATCAGTGGCGAGAGCGGGCCCTTCGCGGCGGGATAGCCACCGTAGCGGGCGTAGAGGTCGAGAAAGCCCGGGCTGAAACGCAGGATGCCCTCGGTCCAGTCGACCCAGTAGCCGCGCGCCTTGATGTAGGCCTGCTTGAGCGCTTCCTGGACGGGGGTCAGGGCCATGCCGGAGTCTCCGGGGTTGGGGTGGCGAGACTTGAGCGGCCGCCATCCATGGCGACGATGCTGCCGGAAATATAGCCCGCGGCCGGAGAGATCAGAAATGCCGCGGCACCGCCGGGGTCGATGCCGGCGCCGACCGCCAGCGCATTGACGCGCACGCCCGAGCCGCCCCACTCGCAGGCCATCGAGCGGGCGAACATGGCGACCGCGCCGGCCGCGGCCGCGCCCGCGGCGGGGGACGGACCAGCGGCCAACGCCCCTGCCCCGGTCAGGTTCAACACGGCCCCGAAGCCCTGGGCCAGCATGATCCGGCCCGCCACCTGGGCCGCCAGGAACTGTGGTTCCAAATGGCGCGCGATCTGATCGCCGATGCTGGCGTCCTGGCCGTCGAGCCCATCGGTACCGGCCGCGTTGATCAGGCCATCGAGCCGGCCATGGCGGGTGGCCGCCTCGGCGATGGCAGAGGGCATCGCCACCGCGACGGCGATGATACCGTTGGCGGCAAGGGCCCGCAGGCAGGCCGCGCCCATTGTGGTGTCGGGGCCGGCGACCACGACCACCGGGGTTCCCCCGGGCGCGGGCCGGGGGGCGGCGCCGCGCTGCACGGGGGCCGGGTCGGATGCGCCATAGGCCGCTCCGGCGCCGTCGGCGATCAACAGGCTGCCGACCATGCCGCGGGCCGCGGGGCCGGCGAGGAAATGGATCGCCTCGGCCATTTCCTCTGGGCTACCCATGCGTCCCAGCGGAATGCGGCTCTCGGTCAGCGCCGGGTCGACCCGGCCGCGGCGGATGAGTTCGTCGACGAGGTCGGTGCGGATATAGCCGGGCGCGAGGGCATTCACGCGAATGCCGTCGGCCGCCCACGTGACCCCCTGCACGCGGGTCATCGCCAGCACGCCGGCCTTGGAGGCGGAGTAGCCATTGCGCAGCGGGATGGCCCGCTGGGCGGCGCCCGAGGCCATGTTGACGATAACGCCGCGCGGCCCGTCCTCGGACAGAAGTGCCTGCGTCGCCATGGCGTCGCGGGCGGCGCGTGCCAGGCGCTCCATGCCGATCAAGTTGACGCCGAACAGGCGCCGCAGCGCCTCCAGCGGCTGTTCGGTGATCGGGGTGCCGCCGCTGTCGATGATCCCGGCGTTGTTGACCAGGACGTCGATCCGCGCGCAGTGCCCGACGGTGAACCCGATGACGGCCGCGGCTGTGGCGGGGTCGGCGACGTCAGCGGCGATGGCGGCATGCTGCGGGCCGAGGCTGGCGGCGCGCGCCTGGGCGGCCGCGCCGTCGATATCGGCGATCACCACCCGGTCGCCGGCAGCGGCGAAGCGAAGGGCGGTCGCCCAGCCGATGCCCGAGGCGCCGCCGGTGACGAGAACGGCGCGCATCAGAGGAAGCTGGTGGAAATGCCGCCGTCGACCGAAAGCACCTGGCCGGTGATGTAGAGGCTCTCGCCCGACAGCAGGAAGGTGATGGCGCGTGCCATGTCATCGACGGTACCGAGGCGGCCAAGCGGGGTCTGGGCGATGCGATGGGCGTCGCGTTCGGCGTTGCGGTTGCGCATGGTCCCCTCGGTCGGCGTGGCGGAGGGGGCGATGGCGTTGACGCGGATCTGGCGGGCGCCGAGATCGACGGCGGCGGCGCGGGTCATGCCCATCACCGCGGCCTTGATGCCGCTGTAGACGATCGACGACGGGGTCGAGCGGAGCCCGGCGGCGGAAGCGACGTTGACGATGCTGCCCGCGCCGGCCATGCGGGCGGCGGCCGCCTGCATGCCCCAGATGATGCCCTTGAAGCCGATATTGAGCATGCGGTCGACGGTCTCGGGCGCGATGTCGGCCAGCGCCTGGTAGCGCACCCAGGCGGCGTTGTTGACCATGCCGTCGAGCCGTCCGGCGGCATCGGCGAAGGTGTCGACGGCGGCAAACATGCCCTCGCGGGTGGCGACATCCTGGGTGACCGCGACGGCGCGGCCGCCGGCGGCGGCGATCTCGTCGACGGTGCCGTCCACAAAGTTGGCGCGCAGGTCGTTGACGCCGACAGTGGCGCCGAGACCGGCTAGGTGCAGGGCGGTGGCCTTGCCGATGCCGTTGCCGGCGCCGGTGATGAGGATGGCTTGGCCGGCGAAGGGGAGAGAAGCGGTCATCGGTGGTCTCCGGGTCAGGCGTTGGCGGCAAGCAGGTCGGCGGCGAGGCGGCGATGCAGGCCGGCGGCGTCGCCCTGGGCCTCCCAGGCGCGGATGCGGCGGAGGTGGCGGTGCATCGGGATGTCCCAGGTGAAGCCCATGCCGCCGTGCAACTGCAACGCGGATTCGACCGCCGCGGCGCCAAACCGGGTCGCGGTCGCGAAGGCGGCGGCGCGGGCCATCCGGTCATCGGGACGCATCAGGCTACGGGCGATTGCCGCGGCGATGTGTTCGGCGGCCAACTTCTGGCGCGACATCGCATGGCGCAGCGCCTGGAAACTGACCAGCGGCTTGCCGAACTGCACGCGAGTGGAGGTGTAGGCGACAGCGGCGGCGAGGCAGGTCTCGACCGCACCGCCAATGGCCGCAGCGCGCAAGAGTTGGGCGCCCTGCCCGATCGCCGCGACGGCAGCGCCATCGAGAACACACAACGCCGCGGCCCCGGCCAGCACCACGTCGCACTCGGGCGCCTCAACGTCGAGCCCCCCCCCCGCACGGATGCTGACGCCCGGCCCGGTGGCATCCACGAGCGCGGCGCCATCCGCCGTCGGCACGAGGATGAGGTCGGCGGTGTCCCCCATCGGCGCCCGCCCGACCGTGCCGGACAGGCGGCCGGTGGCGAGGCTGGCTCGGCCTGACCAGGCGATGGTCGCGGTGGCCTCGCCGAGCACGATCCGCGCCGCCTCCGGCCTTTCGCCGAGGGCGTCGGCGAGCAGCATGGACTCGAGCAGCGGATATCCCAGCAGCCCCGCGCCGACGGCATGCAGCACGGGGACGGCGTGATCGAGACCGAGCGCGAGACCGCCGACGGCCTCGTCGGCGAGCACGCCGATCAGCCCGGCCTCGGCAAGGCTGCGGGCGCGGGCGCGCGGCTCCAGGGTGGCACAGGCCGTAACTGCGCTGGCGGCCGTGGCGGCGAAGGCTGCGAGCGCGTCGTGCGTATCGGTGCTCATTTCAGCGCTCCCTCGGCAGCTTCAACATGCGGTCGGCGATGATGCCGAGCTGCACTTCGGTGGTTCCGGCGTAGATCGTCTCGGCCCGCCCGCGGAGGTAGATATGCTGGAAGCGCTGCCGCGCCGCCGCCACCTCGGGGCCGGCGTCCGGCGGTGCCTGGTCGAGCAGTTCGAGCGCCAGCACGGCGAAGCGCTGATGCGCTTCCGACCAGTGCAGCTTCATCAGGCTGCCGCGATCGCCGATCGCCGCCCCCTCTGCCAGCCGCTCAACGGTGGGTTCGACGTAGCCCTTGATGATTTCGATATCGACGAGGATTTCCGCGAGGCGGCGATGATGTTCGCCGCTGCCGAGGATACCCGCCAGCGTCGCATCGGCGCGGCAGGCGCGGACGAGATGGGAGACCTCGTTCTCGAAGCGCCAGGCGCGATACATGCGGTTGGTGGCGCGCTCGATCGACAGCACGCGCACCGCCGCACTCCATCCCTCGTCCGGCGCGCCAAGGGCATCGGCGCCATCGACCGGCACGTCCTCCAGAATGACCTCGGCGAAATGAGCGCTGCCATCGATCTGCCGGATCGGCTGCATGGTGACCCCCGGCGCATCCATCCGCATGGCAAACAGCGCCAGGCCCTTATGGCGATCCTCCAGCGCGCCAGTGCGCGCCAGCAGCAGGCAGCGATCGGACCAGGGGCTGGCCGAGGTCCAGATCTTGCGGCCGGACACCCGCCAGTTGTCGCCGTCGCGCACCGCGCGGGTGCGTAACCCGGCGAGGTCGGATCCGGCACCCGGCTCGGAAAAGCCCTGGCACCAGATCTGTTTCATTTCCAGCAGAGGGCGCAGGAAGCGCTGCTTCTGCGCCTCCGTGCCGATGGCGAGGATGATCGGGCCGGCGAGTTCCTTGCCGAGCGAGTTGATGCTCTCGGGCAGGCCGAGGCGGCCGATTTCCTGGTTGGCGATCAGGTGCTCGCGAATGGACAAGCCGTGTCCGCCGTATTCCACCGGCCAGGTGATGCCGGCGAGCCCGCCCTTGTGCAGCGCCGCCTCGAAGCCGCGGCAGGCCTCGAGGTCAGGCTCGCGGTAGCCGGGCAGGTCGACCCGGATCCCCTCCGGCACATGCGCGGCCAGCCAGGCGCGGACATGGGTGCGATAGGTTTCGCCCGACACTCCGGGCGGCAGCGTGTCAGTGGTCATGGCGGGTCTCCGCCGGCGCCGTGGCCGGGACGATGAGAGCGTCGAGCGCGACGGCGCCCTGGCCCTGGGGACGGACGAGCAGCGGATTGATATCCACCGCGGCAACTCTGTCGCGATGGACGGCGGCAAAACGCGACAGCGCGACGATCGCCGCGCAGGCCGCCGCGATATCCGCCGGCGGCGCGCCGCGGGCCCCTTCGAGCAGCCGGTAGGCCTTGAGGCTGCGTAGCATCTCCCGCGCCTCGTCATGCCCCACCGGTGCGGGACGCACCGCAACATCGCGCAGGATCTCGGCGTAGATGCCACCCAGCCCCACCATCACCACCGGGCCGAACACCGGGTCCTGTGTTGTGCCGAGGATGAGTTCCACGCCGCCGCTGACCATGGGCGCCACCAGCAGCCCCTCGATGCGGGCCGTTGGCGCGGCGGCCCGTACGCGTTCCAGCATCGTTGTCGCGGCGACCCGCACCGCATCGCCGGACGTCAGGTCGAGAGCGACGCCACCGACCTCGGTCTTGTGCGGCAGATCGGGCGAGACGATTTTCAGAACCACCGGGAAGCCCATGGCCACAGCGGCAGACGCCGCCGCCTCGGGCGTCGCGACCAGGGCCTCCGCCAGAACGGGCAGGCCGGCGGTGGCAAGCACCCGCTTGGCGCCATGCTCGCTGGCAAGCTCCGCCATCGCCGGCAGGGCGGGCAGGATGGGCAGCGGCTCGGGCACCACCAGCGGCGCATCGAGGGCCGCGCGCAATCCGGCGAGCCCGGCAACCACCTGGGTGCAGGCGTCCACCCCGTCGATGGCCGGGTATCCCATCGCCCCCAGCTCGGCGACCGCGTCGGCCGGACCGTGGATGCACAGCGCCACCACCCGGTCGGGGTATGCCTGCCGCGCCGCCGTCAGCGCCTGCATGTAGGTCGCGCGCAGCCGCGGCAGATAGAGCGCCGAGGAGACCAGAACGATCAGGGTGTCGAAGCTGTCGTCATCGAGAATGGCGAACAGCAGATTCTGCATGATTTCCGGCCGGCTCGACATCTGCGCCGTCGCGTCGATCGGATTGCGTGGGGCGGCAAGCGGGACGATCTCGGTGATGCGCCGCTGCGTCGACGCCTTGGCCTCCGGCACCGCGAGCCCCGCCGCACAAGCGGCATCGGCCAGCAGGACGCCGAAGCCACCGGAGGCGACCATGATGGCGACGCGGTTGCCCCTCGGCAGGCGCTCGACACCGAGCGCCACGAGGGCCTGGCCCATGTCGACCAGCGCCTCGATCGAGCGCACCCGCCAGACGCCCGCCCGGGCGAACACGGCGTCGAACACCTGGTCCGAACCGGCCAGCGCGCCGGTGTGGCTGGCCGCAGCCGCCTGGCCGGCCTCGGTCGCGCCGATCTTGAGGGCGACCACCGGCTTGCCCGCCGCGCGCGCCTCGGCAAACGCCGCGATCAGCCGCGCAGGATCGCGGCAGGTCTCCAGCACGCAGAGTATGACCTTTGTCTCGGGATCGCGCGCGAGGTAGGCCACCCCATCGGCCACATCCACGTCGCACTCGTTGCCGGTCGTCATGAACCGGCTGACACCGACGCCCTTCTCGGCCGCGAGTGCCATTGAATAGCTGCCGAGATTGCCGGACTGCGAGACGATGCCGAGCGGCCCCGCCTTTGGCATCGCGTTTTCCAGCACGATCGAAAACGTGGCGATCGCGCGGGCGGCGATGCTGGCCGCGCCGAGGCAGTTCGGCCCCATGATCCGGATACCCGTGCGCTGCGCGGTCGCCCGCATGCGCGCCTGCATCGCCTCGCCCGCCGCCCCCATTTCCGAGAAGCCGGAGGAGAATACCACCGCGCCCTTTACGCCCTTGGCCGCACAGGCCTCGATGGCGTCGGGCACCGCCTCGGCGCCGAGGGCGACGATCACCAGATCGGGCGCCTCGGGCAGCGCCTCGATCGACGGATAGGCCGCGTAGCCCTGGACCTCGGTGGCCCGCGGGTTGACCGGATACACGGCGCCGGGGAACCCGTAGTCGCGCAGGAACTGCACCGGGCGGCCGCCGATCTTGGTCGAGTCCTGCGAGGCCCCGAGGATGGCGATCGAGCGCGGCTGCAGCATAGCCTCCAGGCCGCGCCCGAGCTGCATCTCAGCGCCCCTTGAACACCGGCTTGCGCTTCTCAAGCATCGCCGTACGGGCCTCGAGCGCGTCCTCGGTGGCGGCCAGTGCCATGGTGAAGTTCTGCTCGATCCGATAGGCGTCGCGCTGCGGCATGTTCTCGACCATGTTGCAGGACTGCTTGGCGAACTTGATGCCGAGCGGTGCCTTGGACGCGATCTCGCGGGCGATCTCAAGCGCCGCCGGGACCAGGCCCTCGCGAGTGGTGACCATTTCAATAATGCCCCGGCGATACATCTCGGCGGCGTCGAGCCGCAGGCCGGTGTACATCATGCGGCGCATGGTGGAGCGGCCGAACAAGGTGCGCATCATCGCCGCCCCGCCGGCGAGGCCGACGTCGATCTCGGGCATCCCGAAGGTGGCTTCCTCGCAGGCGAGCATGATGTCGCAAAACGCCATCATGCCCATGCCGGCCCCGAGCGCCGCGCCATTGACGGCGGCGATGACGGGCTTGGAGCATTCGCCGATGCTGTTCGAGGTTTCGCGGGTCGCACGGTTGTGGTCGTGAAATGCGCCGGCCTTGGCGAGGCTCGGCCGGGCGCGCAGATCGGCGCCGGCGCAGAAGGCCTTGCCGTTTCCTGTCAGCACCGCAACGCGGATGTCATCGCGCTCGGAGATCTCATCGAAGATGGCGATGATACGGTCACGCATCGGCCGATCGAGCGCATTCACTGGCGGCCTGTTGAGAGTGACGAGCGCGATGTGATCGCTGACGTCAAAAAGAATGATATCGGAATCGCTCATGACAGGTCCTTGTCGCTGGCGCGGTGGCGTTGCGCCCGCGGCCGATCGGCCGCGGGCGTTGGCGGTGGCGGTTGGCCTCAGGTCGGCTTCAGTGCCGGGCAGGCGCTCTCGGCTGCCGGACGCCAGCTCTGCTCGGCCGAGAGCGTGCCGATATGGGCGAAAATGTCGGCCCGGCCCGGCGCGCTCTCGGGCTTGACCTTTACGAGATAGGTCGGCCGCATCACCTGGCCGTCGGCGCGTATGGCCGCGCCATCGATCAGCGCGTCCTTCACCGGGGTCGCCCGCATCGCCGGCGCAACCTTGGCACCATCGTCGGTCCCGGTGGCAGCCACCGCCTTCGCCCAGTGCAGCACGCTGGAATAACCGTTGGCCTGCTGCCAGTTGGGGAACCGGCCGTTATGCAGGGCGCGGAACTTGGCCGAGAAAGCGCGCGAACCCTCATCGAGATCCCAGTAGAACGGCGTCGAGGCGATCATGCCGGCGCAGAGCTCGCCGCCGACCGCCTCGATCTCGTTGATGCCGCCGGTCAGCGTCACCAGCCGCTGGCCGCCCTGGGTGATGCCGAATTCATGCGCCTGCTTGCACAGGTTCGACCAGTCGGCGCCGCCGCAGGCAAGCGCGATGGCCTCCGCGCCGGATGAGCGGGCTTGCAGCAGCTGGCTGCCGAAATCGGTGGTACCGAGCGGAAACGCGGTGGCGCCCACCACCTTGCCGCCATTGGCCGCGATCATCTTGCTGCCCTCGTCGCGCAGGCTGATACCGTAGGCATAGTCGACATTGATGATGAACCAGGTCTTCGCCCCCTCGCGGATGGTCGGTGCGATGACCGACTTGGGGCCGGCGTAAGTGTCGAGGCTAAACTGGAACGACATCGGGCTGCACTGGCTGCCGGTGAGGTCCGAGCTCAGCGAGCCGCAGATCAGCAGCGCCTTGTTGCGTGCCTTGCACAGGCTGGCCACCGCCAGCGTGATCGAGGAGGCCGAGGCGCAGACGATGGCGCTGACGCCGTCCTTGTCGAGCCACTGGGCGGCGATGTCGGCGCCAATGTCCGGCTTGTTCTTGTCGTCAGCGCCAATGACCGTCAGAGCCCGGCCTCCGACCTTGCCACCGAGTTCGTTGACAGCAACTTGCACGCCGGCCACCAGGCCCGGCCCGGTGTCGTCGGCATAAATGCCGGACATGTCGCAGAGCACGCCGACCTTAAGCGGCGCGTCGGCGGCGCGGGCCCGGCCGCCGATGGCAAAGGCTGGCGCGGCAAGGCCGGCGGCAAGCAACGAACGCCGGCGCAGCGTTGAAATAGTCATTCCTGTGTTTCCCCTGTTTGTTTAAAGGCTTCTTATCACGGCTTCTGGCGCTACGCCCCGGCGCTCAGGCCAGGGCCTCGACCTTCGTCGACGGCATATCCGCCCCGAGTTCCTTGCGCACGGCCGGAATGATACGGGTGCCCCAGAGCTCGATCTGGCGCAGCATGGTGGCTTGATCAAAGTCGCCGAGCTGGGTCTGCAGCGCAACATGGCTCGGCCGCAGGATGCGGATTTCATTGACCATCCGCTCGATCACCTGCTCGACGCTGCCGACCGGCAGGTTGGCGCGCAGCTCCTCGACGGTCGGGTCGGTCGGGCGGATGTCCTCGCGGATCATGTAGCCGTCGTCACTCTGTGCCCGGCGATCGCGCAGGCTCTCGGAAATGCGGCGCTGGTAGATCGCGCTGCCGAGGAAATCATCGATCTCCGACTTGCGGTCGGAGGCGAAGGCGCAGCGCAGCAGCGCCACGCGGGTCTGATCGAGCGTGCGGTTCTCGCCGGCGGCGACCTTGAGCAGATTCTCGCGCAAGGCCTTCAGCTTGTCCGGCCCGTTCAGCAGGGCGGTGACGAACAGGCTGTGCCCCTCGCGGATCGCCCGTGCCTGCACCTTGGGATTGCCGGTCGCCAACCACAGCGGCGGGATCGGCTGCTGCTGCGACCGCATGGCGATCGAGGTCGGCGGGAAGTTCAGGTGTTTGCCTTCATAGGAGAAGATCTTGTCGCGCATACCGCTCTGGATGACATCGAGGAACTCGGAAAAGATTTCCGAGGCATCCGACAGCTTGACCCCAAAGCGCTCGAACTCGAATTCCTGATAGCCGGCGCCGACCCCGAACTCGAGCCGGCCGTTGGACACCACATCGGCGAAGCCAGCCTCGGCCATCAGTCGTGCGGGATGATAGAGCGGCAGCACACACACCGCCGAGCCAAGCCGGATACGCCGGGTCAGCGGCGCGCAATGCGCCACCATCATCAGCGGCGACGGGCACAGGCAGTAGTTGGAGAAATGATGCTCGGCATACCAGGCGGTGTCGAACCCGGCCTGATCCGCATGCACCGTCTGCTCGACCGCGTTATGCAGGATCTGATCGGGGCGCTGGTGATAGCCGCGCTGCTGCATAAGCACGAAAATGCCGAACTCAACCATGTCCTGGTTCCCCCGAATGTCGGCTCTTGGGCCGATCGCTGCTGTGCCGTCATCTTTTGCGACATTGTTGATCGTGACAATGGGCAATAGACAAGCAAGATCTACTCGAATTTCAAGAAGATCGCAGGAGCCATCGATGAACCGCCTCCAGGGCATGGAGCTCTTCACCGCCGCCGCCCGCCTCGGCAGCTTTTCCGAGGCCGCCCGTCAGTCCGGCCTCTCCCCCGCCTCGGTCTCCCGCATCATCGGCGAGTTCGAAACCCATCTCGGCGTCACCCTGTTCAACCGCACCAGCCGCACCTTGGCGCTGACCGAGGCCGGCGCGACCTATCTCCGCCGCATCGAGCCGATCCTCGACGGCATCCGCATGGCCGAGGCGGAGGCTGCCGCCTTCCAGACCCGGCCGTCGGGACGACTGGTGGTGCATTCCCGCCTGATGTTCGGCAATCGCGTCCTGGCGCCGCTCGTGCCGGAATTTCAGGCCGTCAACCCCGAGATCGTCGTCGAGCTGACCCTGGCTGAGCGACCGGCCGATCTCAACCAGCATGACCTCCAGGTCGACGTCGAGATCCGCATCGGTCGTCCGCCGGACCCATCGCTCGCCAGCGCCCTGATCCTGCAGACGGAGCGCATTCTTGTCGCCAGCCCCGCCCATCTGGCGGCAATTGCGCCCATTGCCCGCCCCGCCGACCTCACCGCGGCGCGCTGCCTCCCCTATCGCATCGCGGGCGAGGAGCCGGTCTGGCGCTTCGCCCGCGACGGTGTGCTGGAAGAAGTCGCCATTCGCTCGGTCACCGCGGCCAATTCCGGCGAGGTCCTGCGCATGCTCGCCCTCGCCGGCCACGGCATCGCGTTGCTCGACGACTACACCGTGCAGTCCGACATCGAGGCCGGCCGCCTGTGCCGCCTGCTGCCCGACTACGCCATCACCAATTCGACATTCCAGTTCGGCCGCGGCATCCATGCAGTCTTCCGGCGCACCGACTACGTCCCCGCCAAGGTCCGCGCTTTCCTCGATTTCTTCACCGCAGCCCGGGTTCAGGACCAGCTGCGGGGAGACCCGAAGCTCGCCTGAGCCGATCGCGTCAGATCTTCACGCTCATGCCGCCATCGACGATCAGCACATGGCCCGTGCAGTAGGCCGAGGCGTTGCCGGCGAGATAGACCACCGCGCCATCGAGTTCGTCCGCCTGGCCCCACCGCTTGAGCGCTGTCCGTCCCGCAAATCGGGCGCGCTGCTCCGGATCGGCACGGAGCGGCGTTTCGAGGTTATCCGGTGTCATCATGTAGCCGGGTGCGATGGCGTTCACCGTGACACCTTTGGGGCCCCACTCCACCGCCAGCGCCCGGGTCATCCCCTCGAGCCCGGCCTTGGCGGCGCAGTAGTTGGCGTTGGCTTCCCGCGCGATATGGGCGTTGATCGAAGAGATGTTGATGATCCGCCCCCAACCGCGCCGGATCATCCCCACCGAGGCGCGCTTGGCCAGGCGAAAGCAGGCATTGAGATCGACATTGATGATCTCGTCCCACTCGGCGTTGTTCGCCTCGCTCGCCGTCTTGCCATTTCCGTAGCCGGCATTGTTGACGAGGATGTCGAGATGGCCAAGCTCTGCCTCGATGCGGTCGATCGCGGCATCGGCGGCGGTGATATCGGTCGTGTCGAACGCCATCGCGGTGGCGCCGCCACCGGCGGCGAGAATGGCGGCATGCGTCGCCGCGATCCCCGCCGCGTTGCGACCATTGACGACGATATGCGCACCGGCCGCGGCGAGGGCGAGCGCCATCGCTCGGCCAAGCCCGCGGGAGGCGCCGGTGACCAGCGCGACCTTGCCGGTAAGCGAAAATATCTGTGTCACGCGCGTCTCCCGGTCCGGCCTGTCAGATCAGGGCCGACGGCGTTATGCCGAGTTCCTCCAGGTAGGGCCCGGCATGGTCGATCCGGCCGGTCACCTCCTTGGGGTCGCGCGAGACCAACTGGAACACCGCCTCGGCGATATTCTCGACCGGCGAAACCCGATGCTTGGTCGCCTCGGTGATCAGGCCATGTACGGCAACGCCAGGCGTGGCCACCAGCCCCGGCGAGATCGCATTGACTGAGATGTTGTCGGCATAGACCTCTGCCGCCAACCCAGTCGAAAAGCGCTCGAGCGCAGCCTTGCACATGCCGTAGATCGCCCCGCCCGCACGGGCATTCGTGTAGGGCTTCACCGGATGGATCGCCGCACCCGAGGAGATCGACACGATCGCGCCCGACTTGCGTGCACGCATGCCGGGCAGCACGAGTTGCGAGAGATGCAGCGGCGCCCAGACCTGCACCTCCATCATCAGGTCGAACCGCTTCTGCGGAAACGTTTCGACCGGAATGAAGAAGGTCACCGCAGCATTGTTGATGAGGATGTCAATATGCCCATGCGCGGCCTGCACATCGGACACGAGACGCTCACGATCCTCCTCACGCGACAGGTCGGCCTTGATGAACCCGGCATCGCCACCGGCGGCACGGATACGGGCGATGGTATCGTTGAGCGTCCCTGGCAGGCGGCTCTCGCCGGCCTCCGCGGTGCGCGCGGTGCAGACGACCGTCGCACCTTCCATGGCAAGACGCACCGAAATCGCCTCGCCGATCCCCCGGCTGGCACCGGTTACCAGGGCGACCTTGCCCTTCAGCACTCCGTTCGGGTTGACCGTTGCATTTGCCATGGCCGATTGCGTCCTCTTCTTGGGTTTCCGATCGCATTTGTAGTGGCTCCGCGGCGCACCGGCAATCAGACCGAACGACCGTCACTCCGCGCGGGCGAGGTGTTGCCAGGCACGCCCGGGCGCCGCGGTCACCAGTTCGGCGGTATAGGAATCGCCGGGCTGCATCAGCACCTGCAGCGCCGGGCCGAATTCAACTACTCTGCCCCGCTGCATCACCGCGATCTCGTCCGCGATCTGCGCCGCGACGCGGAGGTCATGGGTGATGAACAGCATGGTCAGCCCATGCCGGGTCTGTAGCCGGTCAAGTACCTCAAGCACCTGCTTCTGGATCGAGACATCGAGCGCCGAGACACACTCATCGGCGATCACGATCCTCGGCCGCATCGCCAGGGCGCGCGCGATGCCGATGCGCTGGCGCTGTCCGCCGCTGAACGCCTCCGGCTTGCGCGCCAGCGCCTCCTTCTGCAGCCCTACAAGCGCGACAAGCTCCTCCGCCTGGCGCTCCGCCTCCGCCCGCCCAAGGCCGCCGAGCACCCCGGCGCGCACCAGCATGTTGCCGACGCTGCGGTTGGGATTGAGCGAGCCGAACGGGTCCTGGAAGATCATCTGCACCAAACGCCGGCGGCGCATCAGCGCGCGGCCGCCGATGGCCGCGAAGTCTACGTCATCGACCAGCGCCCGCCCACCATCCGGCGCCAGGAGACGGACGATCGACTTGGCCAGCGTGCTCTTGCCCGAGCCCGACTCCCCGACGATGGCGACCGTGCCGCCACGGGCGACCGCAAAACTCACGTCATCTACCGCACGCAGAGCACCGAAATGCTTGCTCAGTCCTTCCAGCCGTAACGCGACCTCGGACCCTAGAGCCGGTCGCGCCGGAGGGATCAGCGACGGCACGGACGCAATCAACTGCCGTGTGTAGGCATGCTCAGGGTGGTTCAACACCTGGTCCGCGCTGCCCATCTCGACGATCCGCCCGCGCTGCATCACCGCCACCCGATCGGCGATATCGGCGACAACGCCGAAGTCATGGGTGACGAACAGGATGCCGTGGCCGTGGGTGTCGCGCAGTTCGCGGATCAACCGGATGATCTGCGCCTGCGTGGTCACATCGAGCGCAGTGGTTGGCTCATCGGCGATCAGGAGGGCGGGGTTCCACGCCAGCGCCATGGCGATAACGATCCGCTGGCACTGGCCGCCCGAAATCTGGTGGGGGAACCGCTCCGCGATCGCCGCGGGATCGGGAAGATGCATCGCACCCAACAGTTCGAGCACCCGCGCGCGCCGTTCGGCGGGCGGCATCTCCGGCGCGTGAATGTCGAAGACCTCCTCGACCTGCGCGCCAATGCGGATCGCGGGATTCAGCGCCGCCATCGGCTCCTGGAAGATCATGGCGATCTGGCGCCCACGGATCCTGCGCAGCGCAGCTTCCGTAAGAGCGGTGATATCATCGCCGAGAAACGAAATGCGTCCCGAGACACGCCGCAGGCCGCGCGGCAAGGCGCCCATGATCGCACTGGCCAGCACCGATTTCCCCGATCCGGACTCGCCGACCACACACAGGATTTCGCCGCGGGCAATCTCGAGATCGACACCCTCGATCGCGTAGGCCCGATCCGCTCCCCTGGGCAACGCGACCGTCAGATCGCGGATGCGGATCACCGGCTCGGCCATCAGCCATGGCTCCCGGCGCGCGACGCCTCACGCAACCCGTCGGCCAGCAACGACAGGCCGAGCATCAAAGAGGAAATCGCAATGCAGGGAAACACGACCAGATGGGGAAACACCATCGCCATGCCGCGTCCCTCGTTCACCATGCCGCCCCAGTCCGGCGTCGGCGGCGGCAGCCCGAGGCCGAGAAAGCCCAGCGCGCCGATGGTGATCGCGGTGTAGCCAAGCCGCAGACAGGCATCGACGATCAGCGGCCCGGTCGCGTTGGGCAGGATATCCACCAGCATGATGCGCACCGCGCTTTCGCCTTGGGTGATCGCCGCCGAGACAAAATCGCGACTGGCAATATCAATCGCCAGCGCCCGCACGATACGAAAGATCGCCGGCGCGCTGGCGAACGTCACCGCGAGCACGATGTTGAGCCCCGAGGCGCCGAGCGTGACGATGATGAGAATGTAGAGCACCAGCACCGGAAACGAGAGCACCACATTGGCGACAAAGCTCAGCAGCCGATCCACCCAGCCGCGATAAAACCCAGCCAGCAGCCCGCTGACGATGCCGACGATGTAGGCCGACACCGTCGACAATCCGGCCCATACGATCACCGTGCGGGCGCCGAAAATCATGCGGGAGAGAATGTCCCGCCCGAGCAGATCCGTGCCGAGCCAGAAGTGCCCCCCGTCCGGTGCGCGGTCGAGCGGAAACTGCAGCGGGATCTGGCTCTTCAGCGGATCGTGCGGCGCGAGCCATCCGGCGAAGGCCGCGCAGCCCAGCCACAGCACGACAATGGCAAAGCCGACCGCGGGACCGGGGCGGCGGAGCGCACGAAGAAAACTCATCCCCGCCCCTGCGCGCCGGCGCCGAAGCGGATGCGCGGATTGAGCAGCGTGTAGAGAAGATCCGATATCACCTGTGTCGAAACGATCACGAGAACGCTGACCATCGCGCAGGCTTCAATGAGCGCCACGTCGCTGTTGAGGCAGGCCTGGTAGAGCAAAGTGCCGAAGCCCTTATAGGCGAAGAACACTTCCACCACGATCACGCCAGACAACAGCCAGGGGATCTGCAGCATGATCACCGTGATCGGCGCGACCAGCGCATTGCGCAGCGCATGGCGGAACACGATGCGCGCCGGCGAGGCGCCCTTCATCAGCGCCGTGCGGATAAAAGGCTGCGTCATCACCTCCGCCATCGAGGCGCGCACCATGCGCGCGACATAGCCGAAATCGTAAAGCACGATGACCATCACCGGCAGCACCAGTTCAGCCCAGGCAAAGCCCGAGGTCATCGTGCTGGCTCCCGGAAGGATGCCGAGCCAGAAGACAAATATGGCCGACAGGAACACCGCGGACGCGAATTCCGGGATCGACGTCGTGCCCACCGAAACAAAGGAGATCACCCGGTCCGCCAGCGATCCCTCGCGCACGCCGGCGGCGATTCCCAGCACAAAACTCAGCGGCACGATGATCGCGAAACTCGTCCCCGCAAGGATCGCGGTCTGCCGCAGATAGGGCGGCAGCAGGTCGATCACCAACTCGCGGTAATGCGTCGAACTGCCCCACCGCCCGGTGACGAAATGCCCGAGCCAGATCCCGTATCGCTCTATGAACGGCGCGTTGTAGCCATTCTCGGCCAGCCACAGCGCCCGCTGCTCAGCGGTCGAATACTGGCCGAGCACTTTGACGGCCACATCGGCCGCATTGTGCTCCAGCACGAGATAGACCAGGAACGAGACGGCGAGCATGACCAGCACCACCTCGCCCAGGCGGGCAAGGATCATGCGCGCCATGCCCGCCTGCCCGCTCAGGCCAACCAGGTCTGCCGCAGGCTCTGATAAGTGCTGGGATGCAGCCGGAACCCGCGCACCTTCGTCGATGCCGCGCCGTAGCGATCGCCCCAATAGGGCTGCACCATCACCGCGTCGTCCTGCAGAATGCGCTCCACCGCCTCCATCGCCACCGCCCGCTGCTTGGGATCGACAATGCCCGTCGCCTTGTTGAGGGCCGTGTCGAACTCCGGGTTCTTGTAGTGGCTCTCGTTCCACGACCCGCCGCCGCGATAGGCGAGATCGAGCGTCATCACCGCGAGCGGGCGATGCGCCCAGAAGGTCAGGCCGAATGGCACCTTGTCCCAGATCGGCCAGAACTCGGAGGACGGCAGCACGTTGAGCTTCATCCGGATGCCGGCCTCGGCGACCTGCTGCTGCAACACCTGCGCGGTATCCTGCTCCCAGCGCCCCTGCGTGTTCCCCAGCACCAGCGTGACGTCGAGCCCGTCCTTGTAGCCGGCCTCGGCCAGCAGCGCCTTGGCCTTGGCGACATCGCGCGCCACCGGCGGCAGCTTGAAATACTCGGGCTGGAACGGCGCCACATGATGGTTCTCGGCCACCACACCGAGGCCGCGATAGCCGATATCCAACAGCTTCTGGTTATCCGCCGCCAATACCATCGCCTTGCGCACGCGAATATCGTCGAACGGTTTCTGATCGACCTGCATGCGGATGCAGATCGTCTGCGCTGCCCGCCCGCTCAGCAGCGTCGCGTTCGGCAACCGCTTCACCACGTCGATATCCGTCGTGTTAATCGCGGTGATCAGGTCCACCTGCCCCGCCGCCAGCGCCTGGATCGAGGCCGAGACCTCGGTGCCGAGATCGAGGTAGCGGATCTCGTCGAGATACGGCGCCGGCCCCCAATAGCCTTCCCGCCGACGGAACGTCGCCTTCTGGCCAACGCCAAATTCCACCATCGTATACGGCCCGGTGCCGATCGGGTTCTTCGACCACACACCGCCCTGCTCCTCGAACTTGCGATGCACGATCGGGCACGTATAGGCATAGAACATTTCGGGTATCGCCAGCACCGGCCGGCTCAGATGCAGCGAGAACTCCAGATCGCTATGCACCTCAACCTGCTTGATCGCCGAAAAGGCCGACTTGTTCGACGACTTCGACGTTGGCGCGATCCAGCGGTTGATGTTGAACGCGACATCCTCGGTGGTGAAGGCATCCCCGTTCGACCATTTCACCCCCGGCCGCAGCTTGAACCGCCAGCTCGTCAGGTCCGCCGAAGGATCCCAACTGGCCGCCAGCAGCGGCTGGGTGATGTTGTCCTCGTCGACCATCGTCAGGTATTCCAGCGAATTGCGGAACACGTTCGATGCCTGCGTCCAGGTCACCAGCATCGGATCATTGATTTCCATCACCGCGCTGGCATAGCGCAGCGAGCCCCCCTTCTTCGGCGCCTCCTGCGCCGCCGCCGGCACCGGGCTCACCGCGCCGGCAAAGGCCCGCGCGCTCGCCGCGGCGACGCCGAGCCAGGCCACCGTCTGCAGGAAGTCGCGCCGGCCGATCTCGCCCTTCACAAACTGATCCGCCAGCGCAGGCACGGCCTGGTGAAGCTTCCGGCCGCTATTGGTCCACAGCTTGAATCCCATATCCGCTCTCCCTGTCTGTCCGGCGATCCTGTCACCCGATGCGGGTGCGCGCCAGCACGTCTTCATCGAGATCGTAGCCCATCCCCGGCCGGTTCGTCAGGTGCAGCCAGCCAGCGCCATCGACCCGCAGCGGCTCCACCATCATGAAATCCCGCCGCTCGACACTCCACTCCGGCGGATCGTAGGGAAACTCGAGATACGGCACATCCGCCACCCCCGCCGCCAGATGCGCATTCGCCGCCACCGCCAGCCCATTCCCCCAGGTATGCGGCGTGAACACCACATTGCTCTCCTGCGCCATCAGCGCCACCCGCCTGAGCCCGGTGATCCCCCCCACCAGCGACACGTCGGGCTGCAACACATCGAGCGCCCCATCGGCGATCAGATCACGGAACTCATACAACTCCCGCGTCATCTCCCCCCCGGCCACCCGGATATCCACCATCTGCCGCAACGCCTTCATCCCCGCCCGGTCGCCGCGATGCAGCGGCTCCTCCATCCAATACACCCCAAGCCGCTCCAGCGCCCGCGCCACCGTCACAGCTTCCTTCAGCGTCCACGGCGCATAGGTATCCTGCGGCAACCGCCAGCCCTGGTTGCAATCCACCATCAGTTCCAGCCGATCCCCCACCCGCGCCCGCACCGCCTCCAGCGCCCGCACATCATCCCGCCAATCCCCCCGCTGGAACCGGATCTTCAGCGCCGGATACCCCTCGGCGAGATACCGCTCCGCCGCATCCGCCAACGCCACCGGATCACGCAACGTCCCCGACGACGCATAAACCCGCACCCGATCCGACAACCCGCCCAACAACTTCCAGCACGGCTGCCCCGCAATCTTCCCCGCCAGATCCCACAACGCCAGATCAAGCGGCCAACAGCGCCCATAGTGAAAACTGATATGGTTCAACACCCGATAATGCCGCTCGATCCGCAACGGATCCCAGCCCTCAAACAAATACTCATGCCCGGCAAACCCCAGCATCAGATCGCCCGACCCGATGCCGGTCATCCCCGCATCCGTGTGCACCCGCACAATCGTCGCATCGAAATGAACCCGCGGCTTGCTGTCCCACGCCGCCCGAAACGGCGGATCAAGCGGCTGGCGATGATGCGTGATCTCGATGCCCGTGATCCTCACCCCCGACGCGACGCTCTCCACCATGGCTGCCTCCTGCCTGCGCATTTCTCAGGGATGACCAAAGGGGAAAGGCGCAGGGAAGGCAAGGCTCCGCCGGCCAAGGGCCTGGAGGCCCTTGGATCCCCATCCATTTGAGCGGCTGGATCATCGTCCTTCAGTTGATAACGTCTTCCTTAGCGCCGCAGGCAAGCGAACCGTGCGAGCGAACGGACCCGGGGACGGTCGCACGGGATTTCTTGGCTTCGCCAGTCTCCCCATCGAGATCGTGGGATTGCGACTGAAGGCCAGTTCCACAGCCAAGAGATGGGATGGGTTCCTAGGGCCTCTCGGCCCTAGGCCGGCGGAGCCTTGCCTAACGTCCGGGGGGATAGGCCAACGCCCACCGTCCATGCATGATACCCCCATGCGCTACTCCGCATTCCAGCTCTTCAAGCAGGGCCTCGCCGGCCACACCGGCTGGGGCAAGGCCTGGCGTTCGCCTGAGCCCCAGCCGGCCTATGACGCCGTCATCGTCGGTGGCGGCGGGCATGGCCTGGCTGCTGCCTACTATCTGGCGCGCAACCATGGCTTGAAGCGCGTTGCCTTGCTGGAAAAGGGCTGGATCGGTGGCGGCAACACCGGGCGCAACACCACCATCGTCCGCTCCAACTATTTCTTCCCCGAGAGCGCCGCGATCTATGATTTCGCGCTGCGGCTATACGAGGGCCTGAGCCAGGATCTCGACTACAATATCATGCTGAGCCAGCGCGGCATGATCATGCTCGCCCACACCGAGCACGACATGGAGACCATGGCGCGCAGCGTGAATGCCATGCAGATCAACGGCATCGATGTGGAGTTGCTCGATGCCGCGCAGGTCCGCGACGAGGTGCCGCTGCTGAATTTCGGTCCCGACGCCCGCTACGAGATCCACGGCGGCTTCACCCAGCGCCGCGCCGGCGTTGCCAGGCATGATGCGGTGGCCTGGGGCTATGCCAGGGCGGCGTCCGCCCTGGGCGTCGACATCATCCAGGGCTGCGAGGTGACGGGCTTCGAGATCGCGGACAACCGGGTTCATGCCGTGCAGACCACCCGCGGCCGCATCGCCGCCGGCGTCGTCGGCCTGGCCGCGGCGGGGCATTCGGGTGTGCTCGCGGGCATGGCCGGCTTCAAGCTGCCGATCCAGAGCTACGCATTGCAAGCCATGGTCAGCGAGCCCATCAAGCCCGTGCTCGATACCGTCGTGATGTCGACCGCGACCGGCATGTATGTCAGCCAGTCCGACAAGGGCGAACTGGTCTTCGGCGCCGGGCTCGACCTCTATCCTTCCTACGCCCAGCGCGGCAACCTGCCGGTCGAGCGCGACGTGGTGGCGGGGATGCTGGAGATGTTCCCGAGCTTCCGCCGCCTGAAGCTGCTCCGCGCCTGGGCCGGTCTGGTCGACGTCTGCTGGGACTATTCGCCGATCATCGGTCCCACCCCGATCGACGGCCTGTTCATCAACTGCGGCTGGGGCACCGGCGGCTTCAAGGCCATCCCCGCCGGCGGCTGGATGCTCGCCTACCTCCTCGCCACCGGCGAGCACCACCCGATCTCCGCCCCCTTCGACCTCTCCCGCTTCACCACCGGCCGTCTGATCGACGAGGCCGCGGGCGCGGGGATCGCGCATTGAGGGCCCCATGCTGCTGATCCCCTGCCCCTGGTGCGGCCCGCGCGACGAACCCGAATTCGTCTTCGGCGGCGAACCCGCGGTGCGCCCGATCCCGGCGTCCGAGGTCAGCGACGAGACCTGTGCCACCTACCTCTACGCCCGCAGCAACGAGAAGGGCTTCCACCGCGAACTCTGGTGCCATTCCGGCGGCTGCGGCCAGTGGTTCCTGCTGGAGCGCGACACCCTCACCCACGTCATCCATCGCAGCCTCAAGCCGGGAGAGCCGGCATGAGCCGCCTCCCCACCGGCGGACGGATCGACCGCGCTGCCCCGGTGCCCTTCACCTGGGACGGCCGCGCGCTCAGCGGCTTCGCCGGCGACACCCTCGCCTCCGCCCTGCTCGCCAACGGCATCCGCGTCATCGGCCGCAGTTTCAAATACCACCGCCCCCGCGGCCTCTACGGCGCCGGCGTCGAGGAGCCCAACGCCATCGTCGACCTCGCCTGGGGCGACCGCCACGACCCCAACGCGCGCGCCACCCTCGTCGACCTTCTCCCCGGCATGGCCGCCCGCGGCATCAACGCTTGGCCCAATGTCCGCCACGACGCCCACGGCCTGATCGACCTCGCCCACGCCTTCCTGCCCTCGGGCTTCTACTACAAGACCTTCAAGTCCCCGTCGTGGCAGCGCTGGGAGCCGATGATCCGCCGCATGGCCGGCCTCGGCACACTGCGCCCCACCGCCGACACCCGCCATTTCGACACCCGCCACGCCCAGGTCGACGTCCTCGTTATCGGCGGCGGTGCTGCGGGTCTCGCCGCCGCCCGCGCCGCCGCCGCCTCCGGCCTGTCCGTCATGCTCGCCGACGACCGCCCCCACTGGGGCGGCCTGCTCGGCTGGCACGACGGCACCATCGCCGACCGCCCCGCCGCCGACTGGATCGCCGACACCGTGGCCGGTCTCGGCGCCGCCACCCTGCTGCCGCGCACCACCGCTTTCGGCTATTACGACCACAACACCGTCGGCCTGCTCGAACGCCGCGCCACCGCCGCCTCCGGCTGGGCCGAGGAGCGCCTGTGGAGCGTGCGCGCCCGCGAGATCATCCTCGCCACCGGCGCCATCGAGCGCCCCCTGGTCTTTCCGCAGAACGACCGCCCCGGCGTCATGTCGACCGACGCCGTGCTGCACTATCTCCGCGTCCACGCCGTCCTCCCTGGCAGCCGGATCGTCGTCGCCACCAACAACGATACCGCCATTGCTGCCGCCCTCGCCCTCCAGGCCGCCGGCGCCGAGGTCATCATCGCCGACGCCCGCGCACCCGGCCCCGCCCTGCGCCAGGCCGCGGATCACGGCATCCGCATCCACCCCGCCAGCGTCCCCGTCGGCACCGGCGGCCGCCACGGCCTGCGCTGGGTCGATATCGCCCCCCGCGCCAACCTCGCCGCCCGCGAGCGCATCCCCGCCGACCTCCTCGCCGTCTCCGGCGGCTGGTCCCCCGCCGTCCATCTCTTCAGCCAGTCCGGCGGCAAGCTCCGCTGGGACGACGCCGAGGCCGCCTTCCTCCCCGGCGAACCCCGCCCGCACCAGCACCTCGCCGGCGCCGTCGCGGGCGACGCGGCCCTCGCCGAAGCTCTCGCCGCCGGCCACCGTGCAGGAACCCAGGCCGCCGCCGCCCTCGGCCGCAGCGTCGCCCTGCCTGCCCCCCGCGCCGAACCCGCCGCCCCCGCGACCCCGATCGCCCCCCTTTGGTTCGTCCCCCTCAAGAACACCCGCCAATGGATCGACCTGCAGAACGACGTCACGCTGGACGACGTCGCGCTCGCCGCCCGCGAAAACTACGCCTCGGTCGAGCACCTCAAGCGCTACACCACGCTGGGCATGGCCAACGACCAGGGCAAGACCAGCAACATCAACGGCCTCGCCGCCCTCGCCGCCTTCACCGGCCGCGCCATCCCCGACGTCGGCACCACCACCTTCCGCCCTCCCTTCGTGCCGATCTCCCTCGGCGCCATGGCCGGCCTGCGCCACGGCAAGCTCTACGCCCCTGTCAAACACCTCCCCGCCCATGACGACCACCTCGCCGCCGGCGCCGACATGCGCGAATACGGCGGCTGGCTCCGCCCCGCCTGCTACCTCCGGCCCGGCGAGACCCCCGCCGCCGCCATCCAGCGCGAAGCCACCGCCGCCCGCGCCAGCCTCGGCCTGTTCGACGGCTCCAGCCTCGGCAAGATCGAGGTCCAGGGCCGCGACGCCGCCGCCTTCCTCAACCTCCTGTTCTACAACGAGGTCGCCAACCTCAAGCCCGGCCGCCTGCGCTACTGCCTGATCCTGAAGGAAACCGGCATCGTCTACGACGACGGCGTCGTCGCCCGCCTCGCTGATGACCGCTACCTCCTCTCCCCCTCCTCCAGCCACACCGCCGGCGTGCTCGCCCTCCTCGAAGCCTGGCACCAGACCGAATACCCGCACATGGACGTCGCCTTCCATGACGTCACCGCCGCCTGGGCCACCTTCGCGGTCTGCGGCCTCAACGCCCGCGCTCTGCTCACCGCCCTCGGCACCGACATCGACCTCGCCGACGCCGCCCTCCCCCATATGGGCCTGGCTCACGGCACACTCGCCGGTCACCCCATCCGCATCGCCCGCGTCAGTTTCACCGGCGAGCGCAGCTACGAAATCTCCATCCCCGCCAGCCGCGGCGCCGCCCTGTGGCGCCACCTCCTCGACCTCGGCCAATCCGACGCCGCCACGCCCTACGGCATCGAAACCCTCTCCGTCCTCCGCGCCGAAAAAGGCTACATCCTCATCGGCACCGACACCGACGGCATGACCCTTCCCGCCGACCTCGGCATGCCCGGCCCGCTCCGCGCCAAGAAGGTCGACTTCGTCGGCAAGCGCTCGCTGCTCGCCCCCGACGCCCTGCGCCCCGACCGCCGCCAGTTCGTCGGCCTGCTGCCCGACGACCCCGCCTACATCCCCCCGCCCGGCACCCACGCCATCGAAACCGCCGACGGCGCCCGCCGCAGCCTCGGCTGGATCACCTCCGCCTGCCACAGCCCCGCCCTCGGCCGCTCCATCGCGCTCGGCATGATCGAGGCCGGCCGCGCCCGCATCGGCGAGACCGTCCAGCTCTTCCATCTCGGCCACATCACCACCGCCCGCCTCACCGCCCCCTGCCACCTCGACCCCGAAGGCGACCGCCTCAATGGTTGACCTCGCCAGCCACCGCCTCACCGAGCGCCTCGAAGCCGAAGGCCTCACCGTCACCACGCGCCCGCCCGCCCGCATCTGGCTCGCCGCCGGCCCCGGCGTCGCGCCGAACACCGCCGAGGGCAGCGACCCCGTCCATCTCTGGCTCGCCCCCAACCGCCGCCTCATCGTCGCCGACTCAGCCGTCCCCACCCCCGATGTCGCCTTCCTCTCCGACATCACCGACGGGCTGCACCGCTTCGCCATCTCCGGCCCGCACACCAACGCCCTGCTCGCCATGGCCACCAGCCTCGACCCCGCCGTGCTCCCGCCCGGACGCTGCGCCCAAACCCTCTGGGCTGGCGTCAAGGTCACCCTCCACCGCACGCCCGACGCCCTGCTGCTCTATGTCGACCGCCCCCTCGCCCCCTGGCTGCTCGACTGGTTCCGCGTTGCCCTGACCGCCTTCGCCAAAGGATAGATCTCCATGAAATCCCACACCCGCGTGGTCGTGATCGGCGGCGGCGTTGTCGGCTGCTCCGTCCTCTACCACCTCACCAAGCTCGGCTGGACCGACGTCGTCCTGCTCGAACGCGACGAGCTCACCTGCGGCTCCACCTGGCACGCCGCCGGCGGCATGCACACGCTGAACGGCGACCCCAACGTCGCCAAGCTGCAGAAATACACCATCGAGCTCTACGCCGAGATCGAGCGCATCTCCGGCCAATCCTGCGGCGTCCACATGACCGGCGGCCTCATGCTCGCCGGCACCAAGGAGCGCATGGACTGGCTCAAGATGGCCGCCGCCCGCGGCTCCTATCTCGGCATGGACGCCGAACTCATCTCCATCGACGAGGCCGCCCGCCGCCTGCCGCTCATCGACAAATCCCAGTTCGTCGGCGCCATGTGGGACCCCCTCGAAGGCCACGTCGACCCCTCCGGCGTCACCAACGCCTATGCCAAGGCCGCCACGATCGCCGGCGCCGAAATCCGTCGCAAGACCCGCGTGCTGGAAATCCGCCAACGCCCCGACGGCTGGGACGTCATCACCGACCAGGGCATCATCACCGCCGAACATGTCGTCAACGCCGGCGGCCTCTGGGCCCGCGAGGTCGGCCGCATGGTCGGCCTCGAACTGCCCATTCTCGCCATGGAACACCAATACCTCATCACCGAGGACATCGACGACCTGCCCCCCGGCGAACTCCCCCATGTCATCGACTTCGAAGGCGAGATCTACCTCCGCCAGGAACGCCGCGGCGTCCTGCTCGGCACCTACGAGCACAACGGCGTCCCCTGGTCGCCCAAGACCACGCCGTGGAACTTCACCGCCGAACTGCTGCCCTCCGACCTCGACCGCATCGCCGACAATCTCGAAGTCGGCTTCCGCCATTTCCCCCGCCTGCAGACCGCGGGCATCAAGCGCCTGATCAACGGCCCCTTCACCTTCGCCGCCGACGGCAACCCCCTCGTCGGCCCCGTCCGCGGCCTGCCCAACTTCTGGGTCGCCTGCGGCGTCATGGCCGGCTTCAGCCAGGGCGGCGGCGTCGGCCTGGCGCTCGCCGGCTGGATGATCGAGGGCGATCCCGGCTTCGACGTCTGGGCGATGGACGTCGCGCGCTACGGCGACTGGGCCACCATGGCCTACACCAACACCAAGGTGCGCGAAAACTACGGCCGCCGCTTCCGCGTCACCTTCCCCAACGAGGAACTCCCCGCCGCCCGCCCGCTGCGCACATCCCCAGTCTACGACCGGATGAAATCCGAAGGCGCCGTCTTCGGCGCCGCCTGGGGCCTCGAATACCCCCTCTGGTACGCTCCCCCCGGCACCGAGCCCGTCGAGCAGGTCACCTTCCTCCGCTCCAACGCACATGGCCCCGTCGGCGCCGAATGCCACGCCATCCGCACCGCCGTCGGCATGATCGAAACCTCCGGCTACGCCAAATATCGTTTCACCGGCGCCCAGGCTGAGAGTTTCCTCTCGCGCATGCTCACCAACCGCATGCCCGAGGCCGGCAAGATCGTCCTCGCCCCCATGCTCAACGACCGCGGCAAACTCATCGGCGACTTCACCGTCGCCCGCCTCGACGCCGACACCTTCGACGTCTTCGGCACCGGCGCCGCCGAGGAATACCACCTCCGCTGGTGGCACGCCCACGCCCCCACCTCCGGCCTGACCATTTCAAATCTCCGCAGCGCCCGCGTCGGTCTTTCCATCGCCGGCCCCAACGCCCGCACCCTCCTCGAAGCCGTCACCGGCGCCGACTGCTCGAACGCCGCCTTCCCCTTCATGGCCTACCGCGCCATGCACATCGGCCCCATCCCCGCCACCGTCGGCCGCCTCACCTTCACCGGCGACCTCGGCTACGAAATCTGGGTCTCGCCAGACTACCACGTCGCCCTCTACGACCTCCTGCGCCAGCACGGCGCCCCCCTCGGCCTCCGCCTCGCCGGCACCCGCGCGATGAACAGCCTGCGCCTGGAGAAATCCTGGGGCACCTGGGCGCGCGAATACCGCCCGATCTACGGCCCCCACGAAGCCGGCCTCGGGCGCTTCGTCAATCTCCGCAAAGGCGATTTCATCGGCCGCGACGCCGCCCTGCAGGAACGCGAGACCGGCGGCAAACTCCGCCTCATCACCCTGGAAGTCCACGGCGACACCGACGTCCTCGGCGACGAACCCGTCCGTCACGATAGCAAAACGATCGGCTGGGTCACTTCCGGCGCCTACGCCCACTGGGTCGGCAAATCCGTCGCCCTCGCCTACGTCGAAAAGGACTTCGCCACCGCCCCCGACTTCACCATCGAAATCATCGGCGCCCACCACAAAGCCACTCTCGTCCCCGAACCGCTGTTCGACCCCCAGGGGTCGCGCATGCGCAGCTAGGAAACCCCCACATGAGCACCCTCCCCCTCGCCCGCTTCAAGGTCCTCGACCTCACCCGCGTCCGCGCCGGCCCCACCTGCGTCCGGCAGCTCGCCGACTGGGGCGCCGACGTCATCAAGATCGAATCCCCCGACGGCGATTCCGGCCTCGGCGGCGCCCGCCATGGCCCCGATTTCCAGAACCTGCATCGTAACAAACGCAGCCTGACGCTTGACCTCAAATCCCCCGACGGCCTGGCCATCATGCACAAGCTCGTCGCCTGGGCCGACGTCGTCGTCGAGAACTATCGCCCCGACGTCAAGTTCCGCCTCAAGATCGACTACGAAAACCTCCGCAAGATCAACAAACGCATCGTCTACGCCTCGATCTCCGGCTTCGGCCAGGACGGCCCCTACCTCACCCGCCCTGGCTTCGACCAGATCGCCCAGGGCATGGGCGGCCTCATGTCCATCACAGGCGAACCCGGCCAAGGCCCCATGCGCGTCGGCATCCCCGTCGCAGACCTCACCGCCGGCATCTTCGCGGCCATGGGCATCCTCATCGCCCTCCTCGACCGCGAACAGTCCGGCGAAGGCCAATGGGTGCAGTCCTCCCTCCTCGCCGCCCAGATCTCCATGCTCGACTTCCAGGCCGCCCGCTGGACCATCGGCAAGGAAGTCCCTGGCCAGGCCGGCAACGATCATCCGACCTCGATCCCAACGGGCGTTTTCCAAACCGCCGACGGCTACATCAACATCGCCGCCGCCGGCAACGAAATCTACCGCCGCCTCTGCGTCGCCCTCGGCCAGCCCGAACTCGCCGACCACCCCGACTACAACACCGACAAGAAACGCTCCGCCAACCGCAAGGCGCTGAATGCCGCCATCGCCGCCGTTACCCGCGGCAAAACCTCGGCCGTTTGGATTGACGCCCTGAACGCCGCCGGCGTCCCCAGCGGCCCGATCTACCAAATGGACGAAGTCTTCGCCGACGCCCAAGTCAAACACCTCAACATCACCCGCAAAGTCCCCCACGCCACCCTCGGCGACGTCGAAGTCATCGGCCAACCCATCGAACTCTCCCGCTCCAAATGGGAAATCCGCTCGGCGACACCAGAAGCCGGCGAACACACCGACACCATCCTCGCCAGCCTCGGCTACGATGCCGCTGCCATTGCGGATTTCCATGCGCGGAAAGTGATCTAAGAAAGGAAGATGGCTCCGCCGGCCAAGGGCTATGCCCTTGGAACCCATTACACTCTCAGGTGGATCGACTTCCTTCAGTCGCAATCCCACGATTTCGATGCGGAGACCGGCGAAGCCCAGCAAATGTTGCGACCGCACTGAAGCCAGTACGGTCGCACTGTTCGATTGCCTGCGGCGCAAAGAAAGCAGTTATCAACTGGAGACCATCTCCACAGCCGCTCAAACGGAGTGGGTTCTCAGGGCCCGTGGCCCTGAGCCGGCGGAGCCTAACCTGCCTTCAAAACGGGAATCATCGACACCAACAGCAACACCGCCATCGCAACATTGAAGACCCGCACTTGCGCCTTCGAGCGCAGCAGCCGCCCCGCCCCATCGCCGAGCAGCGCCCAGACGAGATTGCACGGCACGCCCACGACGGCGAAGATCAGCGCCATCAGCGCGAACTGCGGCGCCAGTGGTGCCGTCGGATCGGCCCAGGTCGTCGTCATCCCCAACGCCAGTAGCCAGGCCTTCGGGTTCACCCACTGAAACATCGCCGCCCCGAAGAACCGCAGCGGCGGCCGCACCTTGCCTTCTCCCGGCGCCGGCGCGCTGGCGATCTGCCAGGCGATCCACAGCATCCAGGCAGCACCAATCCAGCGCATCCATTGTTGCAACTGCGGAAATGCGGACAGCGGCACCGCCAACCCGAGCCCGACCATCAGGATCATCGCGCCAAACCCCGCGGAGATCCCGAACATATGCGGCACCGTCGCCCGCACCCCGCTATTCGCCGCCGCGGCGGCCACCATCAGCACATTCGGCCCGGGCGTCACCGAGCCGGCGATGGCGAAGGCAACGAAGGCGATCCAGGGAAAGGTCATGGATTAGGTCACCATGCCTGACCTATCCCCGACCATCCCCCAAACCGCATTCCAGCCCCGCGCGAACCTACGCCCGCCCGCGCGTCACCAGCCGCCCGGCCCGCGCTTCCGTGGCACCCGCGCCCAGCACATAGGCCGACTGCCCATTGATCCAGGTCTCCAGGATCCCCTCGGCCGGCAGCGTCGGATTGTCGAAATCCGCGCGGTCACGCACCGTTGCGGGATCGAACATGACCAGGTCAGCGTAGGCCCCCTCGCGGATCACCCCGCGATCGACGATGCCGAACACCTCCGCCACGCGCCCGGTCATTTTGTGCACCGCGGTTTCCAGGCTGAACAGTTTCAGATCCCGCGCGTAGTAGCCAAGCACTTTCGGAAAGCACCCCCACAGCCGCGGATGCGGAAACCGGTCATGCGGCAGCCCGTCCGAGCCGATCATCGACAGCGGATGCTGCATGATCCGTTGCACATCCGCCTCGTCCATCTGGAACAGGATCGCGCCCGCCGGTAGCAGTTTCTCGGCCGCTTCCTTCAGCCCCATGTTCCACTGCCGCGCGATATCCGCGAGCATCCGCCCTTCCATTTCCGGATGCGGGTTCGACCACGCCACCTTGACCGGCACATCCGCGCGCACCCGATCGGGCATCAGCACGGTCGACCCCGCATAATACGGATAGACATCGAAATCGACCTTGTGCCTGGCCCGCAACCGCTCGATCAACGCCAAGGTTTCAGTCGAGCGGCCGAAGTTTTCCGGCATCGAGCATTTATGATGGCTGATCACCACCGGCACCCCCGCGCCCTCGCCGATGCGCACCGTCTCGTCGATGCTGTCGAGCACATGCGCCGCCTCGTCGCGCATATGTGACACATAGATCCCGCCGGCCGCCCGCAGCGCCTCGGCCACCGCGATCACCTCGTCGGTCGGCGCCATCATGTTCGGCGGATAATACAGCCCGGTCGAAAACCCCGATGCACCCTCGGCGAGACAATCCGCGAGCCGCGCGCGCATATGCGCCGCCTCCTTGTCGCTCGCCGCCCGCTGCGTATCGCCGTTCATGGCTTCCACCCGCAGCGACATATGCCCGATCATCGCGAACGTGTTCACCGGCGACGGATCGCGCGCCAATCGGTCCGCATATTCACCGAAACTGCCGAACGTCCACCAGCTCTCATCGCCCAGCAGATCGAGCGGCGGGATCGGCCTCTGCTTCATCCGCACCGGGCTCAGGCTGATGCCGCAGTTCCCCACAACCACGGTGGAGACACCCTGCGACATTTTGCACAGCATGCAGGTCGGCCCGCACAGCACCGCGCGGTCGTCATGCGTATGCGCATCGATGAAGCCAGGCGCTACGACTTTCCCGGTCGCGATCACCTCGCGATCGGCCGAGGCCGCTCCGAGATCGCCCACGCCGACGATGCGATCCCCGCTCACCCCGACATCCCCGCGCGTCCGCGCCGTCCCGGCGCCATCGATGATGGTCGCATCCCGCAGAATCAGATCACAGCGCAGTGCCATGGCTCAGCTCCTCAGCGCGGCGGTCGCCGCATCATCGATCACGCCCAGTTCCGAAACGGCAACCTTATAGAGCGCACGGGCGTCGTTCACGCTCACCACCCCATCACGCACGTCGCGCGCCACCTTGGTGGGGTCGCGCAAGGAAGGGTCGCCCATTCCTCCTCCGCCGGGCATCATGAGAAGCAACCGCTCGCCATCGGGGATCACCTGATACCCCTTGGTGCGCAGCACGTGCCCGGTCTTGAGGTGCACCGCCCCATTGGCCCCGAGCCCACCGCCCTCGCGCCCCTTCGGCGCATTGGCGATGCGATCGAAGGTCGCGTTCACCGCGAATTCCAGCTCGCCCTTTGTGCCGATCTCCATGATCTGCCCCAGCCCGCCGCGCGTCCGCCCGGCGCCGGCGCTGCCCTCGCGCAGTTCCTTGCGCCAGATGATGATCGGCGCGACGTTCTCCGTCGCCTCCACCGGCATCGTCCGCACGCCCGAGGGAAACGCCGTCGCATCAAGCCCGTCAAAGCCCGGCCGCGCCCCGGTGCCGCCGGAGTTGAAGGTGATGATCTCGAAATCGCCAATCACCTTCTTGTTCCCCCGCGCCTGGCCCGACACCGACGATCCGCCCCGCAGCGGCGGGTTCCACAGGCACGACGCCCCCTCGGCCGCCACCCGCCCCGGCACCGTCTGATGCAGGCAGCCCATCATCAGGTCCGGCAGCAGATGGCCGATGACATGGCGCACCGACACCGGATAGGGCCGCGGCGCATTGAGGATGCAGCCATCGGGAATCTTCATCCGGAACGGCGCCAGGCTCGCCCAGTTGTTGGGGATCTCCGGCGCGACGACAACCTTGATGCCGAAGCACGAATAGGCCCGCGTATAGGCCGCCGGCACATTGATGCCGCGCTGCGACAGGCCCGAGGTGCCGGTGAAATCCACCTCGATGGCATCATCGAGAATCGTCATCTCGCCTTTGAGCGTGACCGGCTCCTCATAGCCGTCCGAACTGATTTCGGAACGGAAAGTGCCGCGCCCGATCTTGGCAATCTCCGCCACCGTCGCGCGGAGCGAGGAGTCAAAGATGAACTCCGCCAACGGATCGAGACTGTCCATCGCGAACTCGTCCATCATCTCGACCAGCCGCCGCGCCGCGGCATCGTTGCAGGCGCAAAGCGAATACACGTCGCCCTCGAGCTCGACCGGCAGGCGCGAGCCCCAGCGGATGAAATCGAAGAAGGTCTCGTTTGGCTTGCCCTGATCGAAACATTTCACGATCGGGATATACAGCCCTTCCTCGAACACGCTCCGGCCCTCGGGCCCCATGCCGAGCCCACCGATATCGATGACATGCGCGGTATTGGCGAACAGCCCGACGATCTTGCCCTTGCGAAAAGCCGGCGTCACGACTGTAAGATCGTGTAGATGCCCGGTGCCGAGCCAGGGATCGTTGGTGATGTAGTGATCCCCCTCCTTCATCGAGGCGGCCGGAAACTTCTGCAGAAAATGCCCGACACTTTCCATCATCGAGTTCACGTGTCCCGGCGTACCCGTGACGGCCTGCGCCATCATCCGCCCGTGCATGTCGAAAATCCCCGCCGAAAGATCACCGGCCTCGCGCACCGTGGTCGAGAAGGCGGTGCGGATCATCACCTGCGCCTGCTCCTCGACGACGGCGATCAGGCGGTTCCACATGATCTGTCGCTGGATGCCCGCCAGCGCGTTGGTGTCCTTGCTCATGCCGCCGCTCCCCGCAGGAGTTCGATATAGCCGAAGCCGTTGATGACAGCCGTCCAGCCATTGCCGACCAGCGTCGAGGTCTCATCCTCAGCGATGATGGCGGGCCCCGAAAGTCGTGATCCCGGCGGCAGACTTGCCCGATCATAGATCGCCCAGTCCGCCACCTCGCCCGTCACGGTATCGCGCACCGCCTGGCTCCGCACCGCCACCGGCACCGCATCGCCCAGCGCGCTCTGCGCCCCATCCGCCGTCACCGGCACGGTCGCGACAACCACGGCATAGCTCATGATCTCCACGTCCGACCCCGGCACCGGCCGGTCGAAGAAGCGGCTGTATTCCGTATCGTACGCCGCCCGGATCGCCGCCACATCATCGGCCTTCAGCACCCGCACCGGCAGCGGCACCGGAATTTCATGGCCCTGGCCGACATAGCGCATGAAGGCGATCCGCGTCTCCCGCGTCGGCGCGCCGAAGCTGCCCTGCGCCACCACCGCCCCCGCCTCGGCGGACATCTCGGCCAGCAGCCCATTCACCGCCGCCACATCGAATGTCGAAAATCGCTGATACAGACTGCGAACAACCTCATAGCCCACCGGCGCCCGCAGGAACCCGATGGCGCTGCCAACGCCGGCGCCTGACGGCACCAGCACCCGATCGATGCCCACCTTCTCCGCCACCCGGAACCCATGCACCGGCCCGCCGCCGCCGAAGGCGATCAGCGTGCGCCCCTCATAAGTCGTTCCGGACTCGATCGCATGCACCCGCGCCGCGTTCGACATGTTCTCATCGACCATCTCGACCACCCCAAGCGCCGCCATCTCGGCGGACAGCCCGAGTTTGTCGCCGACATCCGTCGCCAGCGCGCCCTTGGCCGCGGCTGCATCGAGCTTCATGGACCCACCGGCGAAGCGCGCAGGATCGTAACGTCCCAGCGTCAGATTGGCATCCGTCACGGCCGGATGTTTTCCACCCCGCCCATAGCAGGCCGGCCCGGGATCGGCCCCGGCACTCTCCGGCCCGACGCCGATCCGTCCCATCGCGTCGACATGCGCGATCGAGCCGCCGCCGGCGCCGATCTCCACCATCTCGATCACGGGAATCCTGAGCGGCAGACCCGATCCCTTGCGAAACCGCCCGACGCGGGCAACCTCGAAGGTGCGCGCCGTCTGCGGCTTGAAATCGTCGATCAGGCAGATCTTCGCCGTCGTGCCGCCCATGTCGAACGACAGCACGCTCGGCAGCCCGCATTGCCGCGCCACGTCCGCCGAGAAGATCGCGCCCCCCGCCGGCCCGCTTTCCACCAGGCGGATCGGAAACCGGCACGCCGTCTCGATCGTCGTCAGCCCGCCGCCCGACAGCATCAGGAAGATCGGCGCGCCGAGGCCGAGCTCGCGCAGCCCCGCCTCCAGCCGCCGCAGATAGCTCGCCATCAGCGGCTGCACATAGGCATTCGCCGCCGTCGTCGAAAACCGCTCCCACTCCCGCATCTCGGGCGACACCTCGGAGGACAGCGACACCGGCACATCCGGCAGCGCGGCAGTGAGAATGTCGCGCGCGCGCCGCTCATGCACGGGATTGACGAAGGCATGCAGGAAGCCGACGGCGACGCTCTCCACCTGCTCGCGCCGAAGCACCGGCACCAGCGCCCGCACCGCCTCCTCGTCGAGCGGCAGTTTCACCTTGCCATCGTTATCCAGCCGTTCCGGCACCGGCAGGCGCAGATAACGCGGCACCAGCGGCTCGGGCAGCACGATGTTGAGGTCATACTGGTCGTAGCGGCTCTCATTGCCCATCGCCAGCACGTCGCGGAACCCCTGCGTCGTGATCAGCGCCGTGCGCGCGCCCTTGCGCTCGAT
>Ga0164297_10000149_pt1 | contig 88990 bp, 71 predicted proteins | sample GEODES058metaG_FD_113539 | JGI IMG/M metagenome (GOLD analysis project Ga0164297, IMG submission 113539) | Dystrophic lake water microbial communities from Trout Bog Lake, Wisconsin, USA - GEODES058 metaG | ecosystem: Environmental > Aquatic > Freshwater > Lake | place: USA: Trout Bog Lake... | reverse complement strand
CTCCATGGTAAAAACGTGGTCATCATTGGCGAATTAAAGGAATCCTGTGCATTGAGTTTTTTCAAAGGAGCCCTTTTGGCGGATTCCGAAGGTATTCTGCTGGCACCGGGAGAAAATACACAATCGGGCCGTTGGGCTAAATTCAGCAGTTTGGAGCAAATTGAAAAGCTGGAGTCTGTATTAAAAGCCTACATATTTGAAGCGATAGAGGTTGAAAAAGCCGGACTAAAAGTAGTTTTAAAAACAACACAGGACTTCCCGGTGCCGGAAGAATTCCAGGCCCGTCTCGATAATTTTCAGGAGTTGAAGATCGCCTTTGAAGCACTGACTCCCGGCAGACAACGGGCCTATCTGCTTCATTTTGCACAACCAAAGCAAAGCAAAACCAGGGCAGCAAGAGTAGAAAAATGGATCCCGCATATTTTGATTGGCAAAGGGATGCTGGACAACTAAGTCGCTTATAGCGAGTGGTCACGATATTTTTCCTTAACTTAGCTTCTGTAACTCTATCATTAAATCAGCACAAATTTATGTTCAAATCAACCAGTCTGTTCGTCCTTTTCTGCCTTGCCGTTTTTTCGGCCAATGCGCAGACGCTAACTATGCCACCCGAAATTAAGCAAGCCTATGATAAAGGCACCCGTTCATTGAACGGTAAGCCCGGGAAAAAATACTGGCAAAACCAGGGCCGTTATGATATTTCGGTAACCATGGCGCCACCTTCCCGCATCATTAACGGCGTGGAAGAAATAAGTTATGTGAACAACAGTCCGGATACCCTGCGGAGTTTGAATTTCAAACTTATAATGAATGTTCACAGAGGGCGGAATGGTACTACTGATACCACCGCCGGTATACGTGTAGATAACCTGCAGATCAATGGTGCCAAAGCTGAATGGGATAACAGCAAAGCCATCGCTACCAATTATGCGGTCGACCTGAAATCGCCTTTATTGCCGCACGATTCGCTCAAGATCAATATCACCTGGCATTACCTTTTGTCTAAAACACGCAGCCGCGAAGGGGTGTTAGATTCAACTACCTTTTATCTGGCCTATTTTTATCCTCGGGTAGCTGTTTATGATGATTATAAAGGATGGGACACCCAGCCGCATACCGGTGGCCTGGAGTTTTATAACGATTTTAACGATTATACACTCAAAGTTACCGTGCCCAAAAACTTCCTCGTTTGGGCCACAGGAACATTGCGTAATGCTTCAGAAGTGTTGCAGACGAATTATGTTCAAAAATTACAGGCATCTTTCAGCAGCGATTCAACTATACATGTTGTGACCGCCCAGGACCTTGCTAATAAAAATATTACAGCACAAAACGCTACAAATACCTGGGTTTGGACATCTACCCATATCTCTGACGTAGCGTTATCTGCCAGCAACCATTATGTATGGGATGCTGCCAGTGTGATAGTAGACGATAAAGCACAACGCCGGGTAGCGATACAGGCTGCATTCGCTGATGCTTCAGAAGATTTTCATCATTACGTTGAGTTTGCACACAATACGCTCGATTGGTTTTCGCATAATTTACCGGGCGTACCTTATCCATTCCCTAAAACTACCTCGGTGCAGGGCTTTGCAGATATGGAATACCCGATGATGGTAAATGATAGCCACGAAAAAGACCTTGTTTTTGCACAATTGGTTCAGGACCACGAAATAGCACATACCTATTTTCCTTTCTATATGGGAACCAACGAGAGTAGGTATGCATTTATGGATGAGGGTTGGGCAACGACTTTTGAATTATTGATCGGTACAGCCGAACACGGCAAACAAATGGCTGACGACTTTTACAAAAAATTCAGGGTTGATGGCTGGATTCATTCGCCACATGCTAAGGAAAACCCTATTATCACGCCGTCGCCAGAGGTAACCTTTGGTGCTGGCAATAACGCCTATGGCAAACCTTCATTAAGTTATCTGGCATTGAAAGATATGTTGGGTGATGAATTGTTCAAGAAAGCATTGCATACCTATATGGAAAACTGGAACGGCAAACACCCTATACCCTGGGACTATTTTTATTCGATGAAAAAGGGATCCGGAAAAGACCTCGACTGGTTTTTCTACAACTGGTTCTTTACACCTTCATATATCGATCTGAGTCTTGAAAAAGTTGAAAAGTCGGGTAGCGGCTACCAGTTGTCTATCAAAAACATCGGAGGATTTGCAGTTCCATTTGATGCGATAGCTACTTATGCCGACGGTACTACCGAAAGCTTCCATCAAACTCCTGCGGTTTGGGAACACGATCAGAAGAATATAAACATCAGCATAAAAGCGTCAAAAGAAGTTAGATCGATCATGCTTGATGGCGGTATATTTATGGACGCTGATACTAAGAATAATACCTGGACAGCTAACTAAGCCATTCAGTTTAAGAATAGCAAAGCCCCGGAATTTGGTTTCCGGGGCTTTTTTGTTTTTTGATAATTCCTATTCATATCGCAGGGAGTATTCTGCGAATTAAGATAGAGGAGGATGTTGATGATGTTTCATTGGCTAAGCTCATCATTCCGGTTGCCCGACACCTTCTTCTATTAAATTGTAAAGACTTCCTTTCAGAAGACCGGTCCAGCCTGCGAAACAATCTTTATAACATTCTGATTCGGGAACAAGGCCAATATGGGTCAACACAATATTCGTAGAAGTGCCGGAAGCATTAATTTCCCAAACTACCTGCGTGTCGTTCCATTCTTTTTTATTGCCGATCCAATGCAAGTTACAATCGGTAACCAGCCATACTACTTTTTGGCCGGGAATCGATTCGGTGATCGTAAAGTTGACGAAGGTCTCGCCGAATTTTACAGAAAATTCATCGTGTTCTTTTTTTGCATTTCCTTTAAAATTTTTTGACCACCAGCCGCCCACATTGGCGATAGCGTCAAACACCACTTGCGGGCTTTTATTTACTTCAACCGTAGCTGTAAAATCTGTTGTTGTTGTCATGGTTTCAATTTTTGGTTTTCAATTTGTCATTTAGTAAGTTTTCCAGCGTTTTTAATTTTGATTCCCAGAATTTATCAAAATATTGGAGCCATTCGTTCAGGGCGTCAAACCCTTCCTTTTTCAATGCGCAATGTCTTTCGCGACCCTTAGCTGTTATGCTGATAAAACCTGCCGATTGCAATATTTTAATATGTTTAGATACAGCGGGACGGCTCATATCAAAATTATCGGCCAGGCTGTTGATCGTTAAACTGTTTTTCGATAGCAGCATCAGCATTTGCCGGCGACTGGCATCGGCGATCACCTGGAATGCGTCGAGCCTCGGTTCAGTCATGTTGTTGGGTATTTAAACGTTCGGCGATCTTGTAGATATTATCCAGCCAGCCTTGGTTCATCGCTTCAAATACACCTGCGTTTTCGAGGACCGTAAAGTTCCCATGAACCAATAAAAGTTCAGTACCATTGTCTTTTTGTTTTAATTCCCAGTTTACGATCGAATCGACGTTGATCGTACCGTCGCCCGGTCCGAGCTTCCAGGTATAACTTAGTTTTTTAAAAGGTACTACCTCCAGTACCTTACAATAAACGATACCGTCAAAATCCAGTTGCGGGACCGGTTTGCTCCGGAATTGAAATTCATGCCCTTCGATCGGCATAAAATTGCTTTTCATGAGCCAGAGTTCCATTAACCTGGCGTCAGTGAGGAATTCCCATACCGAAGCGGGCGGATGCGGGAAAAATAATTGGTGTTTAATAATTGCTGCCATAATACGTAACTTTAAGGTTACTCAAATATATAAGTAACTTTTGAGTTACGCAAATAATTTATTAGTTCTGGCCTCAAACAGTTTTATTTACATCGAACCTTAGTGAATTTCAGCGCAAAACGCAGCGATACAGGTTTTGGCTTATAGCTGTCAATAGTATATATTTGTTGAATAGCCATTTATTGATACCTAAAGCAAACTAAGCGGCCAAACCGGTGAAATGAAGAAATTAATACTGTGGGCATGTGTTTTGGTTGCAATGCTAGCCTGTAAAAAGCCTTTTACTCCTACCCTGGTGACCGACAATACCCGGTTCCTGGTAGTCGAAGGCGTTATTACAGGTAACGATTCTACAATCATACATCTTAGTCGCAGTAAAAAGGTAGATACACTACGTACAGTATCACCGGAAAGTAATGCGGTAGTAAATATTGAAAGTGATGCCGGAAGCAGTTTCGGACTTACTGAAATAAAGCCCGGCGAATATGCTATTGGTGTTCTTAACCTTGATGCTGCGCACAAATACCGCCTTAGCGTAAAGACAGCTGATGGTAAAGAGTATGTTTCTGATTTTGTGGGCTTAAAAAATTCCCCTGCTATTGACAGTGTAGGATTTGTTGCCAAACCCGACGGCGTTCAGATCTACGTGAACTCGCACGATGACGCAAGCAAAACACGCTATTATCGATGGGATTATACCGAAACCTGGCAGTTTCATGCGCAATACCATTCTGCCTATTACAGCACCGGAATGGGTTTTCAAACACGGACGGTGGCTCAACAGGTTTACAGCTGTTTTGGAAATGATACCTCGAGCACAATAGTTATAGCTTCAACGGCGAAATTGGCCAATGATATTATTTACCAGGCGCCAATCACAACAATCGCTTCCACCTCCGAAAAAATAGAGCAGAAATACAGTATCCTGGTTAAGCAATATGCACTTACCAGTGATGCCTATAGTTTTTGGCAGAACCTGCAAAAAAATACCCAAAACCTGGGGAGTATATTTGATGTGTTACCATCGCAAACACAGACCAATTTTCATTGTGTCAGTAATCCAAACGAATTGGTCATTGGTTATTTAAGTGCTGGCAACATCGCGTACAAACGTATTTTTATTACCCCCGACCAGCTTTTATCAACTTATAGCCCTGTGTACCCTTCGGTTTGTGTATTGGATACTGCCTTCCAAAACCCAGCAGCAGGCCCCCCGCCGCAAAAAGGTGAGGATATTTTAGTGCCATCAGCTTCGATCTATTTGCCAATTAGGGGATTGTACCTTCCTCCACCGAATATTAATGGTTCGCCAACGGCCTATACTTTTTCAACCAAGATTTGCTCAGATTGCACATTGCGCGGAAAAACCTCGCCACCGCCATTCTGGCGATAATGTTCATTTACTTTTTACGTCAAAAGTAAAATAGCCGCTGCCAGCCGAGCCATTAGCGCTAATGCCCTCGATGATGCCGATATACCGACCAGGTTTGTCGCCGGTATAAAATGATAGTGTGCTTTTCCCTTTAGTGCCCGTTTCCACTTTCGGGTCCCAGTAAAGTGTTGTCCTGAAATCCGGTATCGTGCTATTTAACTCGCCCGTTGTTTCGTAGGCAGGCGAGTAGAACTTGCGTTCCTGCTGCAGGCCTTCATAGTCTAAAATAACGGCATGAGGATCGATCTGCAGGTTTGCCATATCATCTTTGTAAGTTGAAAAGCTCATGATACCGTTAAAATATGCGGGCCCATAAAGGTAATTTGTGCTAACCATTTCCAGCTTATTTACTTTGAGCGGATCAACTTTAAAAACCTGATCGATATCAAACACCGGTACACCATCTACTAAAACCAATGGACTACCCAACAAATGATCGACATTGAACATCTTGATATTAAATTTCCCCTGGTGTCGGGTAACGGCTATCGAACTAACATATTCCCGCAACACTTCTTCCATAGTAGGGAAACGCGTATAGTTTTCGAGCAGGTATGTATGGGTTGGTTTTCCGTAAAACGTCAGACTATCAACCTTGGGCGGATAAAAAGTTTTGATCTGATCAGCATCAAAAATATTAACTACCTGCATATCCAGGTTATTTTCGGTAAGTGCGCTCTTTGCGTTGAGTGGTATCAACAGCTCAGGCAATTTTCCAGCCGCCGTGCCATGCTCATCGAAGGTGTTTTCTACATCAATATGGTAGATGCTATCTTGCAGCGTATTTGTTTGTACCGATATTTCGTGCCGCCCAAAAAAAGGATGGGTGTTAAAAAGCACTTTACCTGTTGAATCGCTCTTGGCTATATAAAGCTGGTCGGGCTGACCATGTACTGTAAGGTAGGCCGTTATATTTTTTGCCTGAGTATGACTGGCGGCATCGGTAATCCTTGCCTGTACCAATGGGCCCGTATACTCCGGCACATATTTAAACGAAGGGCCAGTCTTGCTCCAGTCGAATTGTGTCCAACCCTGGGCAAGTAGTAAATTGTCAAGTGCTTCTTTGGATACCTGGTCACTATTTTCAAGGTAATAATCAGGCGATTCGATTTCACCTTTCAGAACAGACCTTAGCCATAGGTATCCTGCCAGATGCACTTCATCGCCATTCTTTAAACTATCATCACGATAAACGGAAACGGATAAATTAGCAGCCTGGTTGTTAGCCTTTTCATTACTGGTAAACAGATTGATATTGACTTTTCTTCGGACACCGTAGTAGCTACTATCGGGCTTTCCTATTATAGATAATTTTTTGCCGGGTTGCCTGAATATAAGCCTTTCGGCGATGGCTCTTTTCTGATCGTCAAATAGAGTCAGGTAATTGGTGCCCTCACTGGCTTCTTTTTTTGCAATAGTTATATTTGAACTTCCGTTAATCAGCTCAATTTTTTCGGCATGCCCTATTGAAAAATCGTTATGTAGTAACAGATAGACGGTCGGTGGCGTTTCCGAACCTGTAATATTAACGTGCCAGCTGTCATTAGTTTCTGAAACGTGTAATGCATAGCCTGTAGCGTAAACCTGCGGAAGCTCTTTGATGATCGTAAGCTGAGCGATTTTGATCTTCGCCCGATAGGTTTGGCCTGCTGCTGGTGTAAGGCTAAAACTTCCTATCCCGAATTTTACAGTGTTGAAACGAGCGACCGTATCATTTTGCCCATTGATCACTGCCCCCGAACAAGGGACGCCTTTACCATCGCTTCCTATCGCCTTAAGGGCTATTTTACTGTTTATTCCAGCCACTAAATGACCGCTCTCCGGGAAAAATTGCACATCAAAAGTAGACGCGGCTGGTTTCAGGTCAGTTGCCGGTGGTCGCAATGCATTAACAATACTTAGCTGCTGCTGAAAATAGGACGAAGAACCGAAATTTTTCATCCAATTGGTATAGGCTCTAAGCCTGTAATTTCCATTGTTGAGCGAATAAGGAAGTACTATTGAGCCATTACCGTTACCGTTTTCCAGCTTTACTTTTATTTGAATTACAGCCGTTCCATTTTTGTCGAGCAAATCAATATAAGCCACTTTGCTCAGATCAAGAAATTGATGGGTATTGCCATCAAGGCAGTACAACTTAAACCATAATATTTCACCAGACAGGTAGAAGCTTTTACTGGTATGCAGATAGATCTTTTCACGAAGGTTTGAGTGCTGGTAAACGGCAAAATCATTTTGCAAATCAGTCAATACCTGGGCCTGACTGCGGGGTATTCCAAAACAACCAGTTAATACCAGCAGGGCAATTAAGAATCGTTTGATGCTATTCATTGACATTTAAAACCTGATATTATAATTCGCAAATGGAATCGGGTGCGCAAAAATTGAAAGCTGATAACCTTGTATCCCGCCGCCTTGTTCGGTAAAATAAGTTGAATAGGCATTATTACGCCCGGTTAAATTGTACACGCCAATAGTCCAAGAGCTATGAAATCGCTGATGTACTTTATGATTACCATCAATATTGATCGAAAGATCTGTCCTGAAGTAATCGGGTATTCGGTATTCGTTGCGGTCGGAGTACAGTACACGCTCAGCGCCGTTGTAATTAAATTCACCGATAGGGTAGGTAATGGGTCGGCCGGTGCTGTAAATCACATTGACAGAAAAACTATAACGGTGTGTAAAGCGATAATTGCCTACCAGGTTAAAACTGTTAGGTTTGTCGTAATTGGCTGGATAGAACGCCCCATTGTTGATAGCAGGCAGGCTTGCTCCGGCATCGTTTTGCTGTAGAAAAACCCGCGAATAGGTATAGCTCAACCATCCGTTCAACTGCCCGGTTGCTTTTTTTACCAGGAACTCTATACCATAGGCTTTACCCCGTGTTTCCACAACGTCTGTTTCTATATGGGTATTGAGTACAAGGTTAGCGCCGCTGCGATAATCGAGGTAATTATTTAAATGCTTGTAATAGGCTTCGACTGAAGTTTCGATCGTATTTGCACTAAAGTTTTTATATAAGCCCAGCGAAAGCTGGTTGCCCGATTGCGGTTTTATGTTGGGATCACTTAATTTCCAAACATCAGTAGGCGATATAGCTGTTGTGTTGGACAGCAGGTTAATATACTGCCGAAGCGTGTTGTATGCTGCCTTGATCGAGAAATCGTCAGTGAACAGGTATCGGGCAGACAGCCTTATATCGGGCCCATGATAAGTATCAATAAACTTACCGCTACCATATTTGATACTATCCAGCTGGTTGTCGGTATTTCGCGGCAGACCTGGCGCGTATTGTCGAATGGTTTGCGGGCCCAGATAATTGTAAACAGAATACCGTAGCCCAAAATTAAAGGTCAGGTCTGAACTGATATCAAACTTATCGCCGACATACAAAGCACTTTCCAACGCCTGTTCGGCGGGCACCGTAACCGGGAGAACCTGCGATAACCTGCCCGAAGGAAGGTTACTCCCGGGATCGATATGGTAGCGCAAAGAACTCAGACCAAATGAAAGCGTGTGTTTGGCACTTAGGTAGTAAGTATTATCGGCTTTCAAATAGAGCTGGTTAATAGCAAATTTGAAACGGTAAGCGTCAACCGGATTGGCGCTGCTTGCGATATTGTACTGGTAGCCATCATAACCACCCGAAAAAAGGCTAAAGAGTTTATTATTGTAGTTATGTTTCCATCGAACAGACAAATTCCGATTGCCATAACTATAGCTGGTATCACTGTTCAGTTTAAAGCTATCGTTACTCAGGTAAGCAGAAAAGTAAAGTGTGTTTTTGTTGTCAAGATGATGGGTGATATTAAGATCAAGGTCATAGAACGAAGCATTACTGTTTTTATATTGGCTTGGAAGCGCTTTTAGCAGCCAATTTGCATAGGTGGTACGGGCGCCAAAAATAAAAGATGTTTTATCTTTAACAATAGGGCCCTCAATATTCAAGCGACTGGTCAACAAACCTATCCCTGCCGAACCGTTAAACTTTTTCGCGTTCCCATCCCGTTCGGTTATATCAAGGACAGAAGAAAGCCTACCACCAAATTTCTCTGGTATACTGCTTTTGTATAATTCAACGCCCTGTATGATATCCGGATCAAAAGCCGAAAAGAAGCCAAAAAAATGGGAGGGGTTATAAATGGTGGAGCCGTTTAACAAAATCAGGTTCTGATCGGCCGAGCCACCCCTGACATTGAATCCGGTGCTGGCCTCGCCGACGCTTTGTACGCCTGGCAAAGTCAGTATAACTCTTAAAACATCAGCTTCCCCAAAAACAGCTGGTATTTGTTTGATGCTTTTGATATCAAGTTTAGATACCCCCATTTCTACGTTGCGTACATTGGCCACTTTTTCGGCCGATATTTTTACTTCTTTCAGGGAGATCACTTGTTCAGCCATTTCGATATTCAGTTCGCCGTTTGTATTGAGTATCAACTGCCGGCGCGTATCCTTCATGCCACTCGCCTTTATGATCAGCGTATAGCGTCCGGGAGGCAAACTGATCGAATAATAGCCAAACTGGTCTGTTGCCGTTCGTGTATGACTGCTTGCTTCATAAATGCTGACACCCGGAATAGCCTCACCCGAACTGATATTACGAATATAGCCCGCCAGCGTAAGGTTACCCTTTTTGCTATTATTACCCCTGATACCGATAGTATACAGTTTAGTTTCTGATGTAGCCGTAGTGACTCCTTTATCAGTTTCTGTATTCTCATTGTAATTGGCCAATGGAACTGATGCGTCGGATGTATTTGTCTTATCGTCAAAAAAGCCGGGTGCCAGGCTGGTATTGATCCGCCAGTTGAGCGTTAATATTACTTCCCGGTTTGCTGTGATCACAAAATGGTATTTGGTATTTTCAAATACTTTTTCAAGTACTTCATTTAAGGTTTTTTGTGTAAGCTTGAGGGTAACCTTAAGGCTGTCAAATTGCAAGGGCTTGTAATAGAAACGATAGCCTGTCTTTGTGCTCAGGTCTGTGGTTATTTGTGAAATATTTGCCTGGTTATAGTCTACATCGATCAAAACAGGATCGATCTTTTGTGCCGACAATAAACAAGGCAAGCCAATTAGAAGCCATAGTACCAGCCAGATCTTATTCATCATTTTTGTTTATCTGGTCGTAATAGCTTGCTAACCGGACTATCCAGTTTTCTTTATCGTCCTGGTACCTGATCTTATTGTCATTCAGGAATTGCTTCAATTGTTTGGTTTTATCCTTAAAAATATCCAACACAGCGCCTTTGCCATTAACTGCAATATAAGTACGACCTTTTTTAAGATAGACCTGGTCTTTATGCTCGTAAAAAATATCTTCGCCGCGTTGGCTAACCTGATTTTGCATGGTATTTGTTCTTTTGACAAGAACTGCCGAATTGCCGGCATACAATTGATCATAATACCCGGCTTCAAGACCGAAATTATTTACAGTTGCGATATAAATAAAGTGATGTCCTAAAAGCAGAACATCAGAAAGTTTATCGCTACGCAATATAAATAGGCTATCTGCCCTGCCCGATACCATCACACCAGCAGTAGCATCAAAAAGAAGGGGTATCTGTTTATACCATGTGCCATTGTAATGGATAGTAGAAGGCGCAAGATAACTGTAATCAGGGTAGTAGGCCGAGCCACGGCTGCCGGCAGGCATCTTTTGGTAAGCTGCTCCACTGAATATTTCGGAGTGATCACCCATGGCTGTATTGTAGGTGTTGATCGCCATATCCTTCGCCGAAAAAGCAGCCGAAGTATCAGGCAATTGCTTTTGACCGAAAGCAAGATTGCTCATTACAGCGACAAACGCCAGCAGATATACGAACTTAGAGCGCATAGGAAATATCCTTCGGTTTAATTGGATGAGCTAAATATATCAATAATAGACGCATCAAATACGCAATTGCTCCAAAATAAAGGCGAAGAGGCTAAATAATGAAAGCCATCAAAAAAAGTTGATTATACAATCTTAAAAACCCAAGTAAATTTAATAATGATGGTATTTGTCCGATGGTTTTTAAAAACTATGTAACTTCCACCTATGAATAAATCCGAGATCATATTTCTGGAAGGACCGCATTCCCGTTTCAAAGAATTCAAGTTTGCATTTCAAACCATGGTAGAGTTTATCCGTGGTTTCAGGGCATTGCATTTTATAGGGCCCTGTATCACGGTTTTTGGTTCGGCACGTTTCCACGAAGGGCATCCTTATTACAAACTGACACGCGAGGCATCCGGTGCGTTTGCGCAATTGGGTTTTACAATACTTACAGGAGGTGGCCCGGGCTTGATGGAAGCAGCCAACCGCGGCGCAAAAGATGTTGGAGGCCGATCGGTAGGCTGCAATATCCGCTTACCGGTTGAACAAAAGCATAATCCATACCTGGACAAATGGGTTGATGTGAAACACTTTTTTCTACGCAAAGTATTGCTGGTAAAATATTCATTTGCCTTTGTTGTAATGCCAGGAGGATTCGGTACAATGGACGAATTTTTTGAAGCGATAACGCTGATCCAAACCCATAAGATCGAGAACTTCCCGATTATTATTTTTGGTCGTGAATATCATCGGGATCTGGTCGCATATATCGAATCGATGAAAAAAGCGGGTACCATTGGCGAAACCGACGACCAGTTATTCCTGGTCACTGATGATATCGAAGAAGCTAAGCGCCTGATCATCGAAAAGAGTATCCGCCAATACAATTTGAAACCTAAAAAGGAGTTGAAACCTTTGAAATGGCTCTTCGAACGCAAATAAACCCCAACTGTTAACAGTCGGGGTTTATTTTACACTAAGGTTTGGTTTAACTATACTAAAAACGCCGAAGGGAAGATCATTAAGGGAGCCTTTTGTTTTTCCAGTGCCTTTCGGGTAGTGCTGGGTGCCAGAAGTCTCGAGAAGAAAGAGTCTTTATAATGACTGAATGCTATTATTTCACATGCAGGATCATTGCAAAGGTTATTAATGCGGTCCACAATATCCTTACCGTAAATTTCGGTAACAACCAGGTGCTGGTGGGGCAGGTGTACAATATGTTTCAAAAAGTCTTTTTTCTTCAAATCTTTTGTAATATCATCATCGCCCAAAACATTAATATGGACAATTTCTATATGGAAATTAAAAATTTCGCCTAACCTGATCAGGTAACTGATCGCTTTTGCGTCAGTGTCCGCAAAATTTGTTGCGAAAATTACCTTCTTTATGCTTTTTAGATCAGCATTATAAGGTACTATCAGTACTGGTCTGGCAACATAATCAATTACTGAAAAAGTATCACTGCCAGTTAGAAAATGATCAACCCTGCTACCCTCACGCGAGCCCATCACCACCATTTCGATGTTTTTATTTTCGATAATATTTTTTACCTGAAATGCCAGATCGCCGAGTCCTTCCTCAAAATATACATTATTGGGCTTATCAGCTCCGGTTTCGTTGAGGAAGGGTTTTAAAGATTCAGCCAGTTTCTTTAATTGTCCGGTATTCTCTTCCTCCATAAAATTAACCTCATCGAAAACTGTTGGCCCCCCGGCATAAACTGGTACCACGGGTTGCGTAACATTCGCATTAAAAAGCAATACGTTGGCATTCAGATGCCTGGCCAGCATTGTACCCGTTAGGGCAGCATGAGCCGCGTTTGCTGAAAAATCGGTAAGTACTAGAATATTTTTCATGACCGTTAGTTTAATAAACAAATTTGCCTCCAAAAATTACTTTAACCTATGACCCATATCATCAGCTCAGCTGATCTTAGGCACATTTCGGCAACAAATCATAAAGAGATTAGTTTTTAATCAAGTCAAAATAGATTCCTTGCCCCGGATCTGCCAGGACCTTCATAGAAAACGTTTTATTATTGTTTAAAGCCATCTACTGGCAAAGCGGTTAAAATCGTGCCGCAATTCGTTGACCATTTTTTCTTCGGTCACATAGCGCTCATATAAGTCGTCGTTTTCGTTAAACACGGCTTCGTCTGCATACCCCGCCAATTCTACCAATTGCTGTTCTAATTTTCGGTGATTTTTATGGAACGCTGCCATTAGTGCGCTCAACTCCCGGTTATGAATGATCAACTCATCCTGGAAATGCTCAACAGCCATCAATACCGGCGTTGCAGTATTGGCTTCGGCAATTTCCTGTAATCTTTGCTGTACTATACCCAATTCCTGAGTATAAAAATCGATACCACGAAGGGCATCATTATGCAAATCAGTTATAGTTTTAATATTCAGGTGTTTCATAATACAAGTTTAGCGGCATTGCAGCTGTCATCAAGTGATACACCGCACCATTTGCCATGATGGTTGTCACAAATAGTAAGTTGATTCAGCCCTGAATTTTGACTGAAATTGCTGCATGTTTCCGGGCGATAAGCCGGGTATTTAGGTTCTTCGGGTATCAATCGGATAATTGTTGTCACAAGAGGCCGATAGTTTTATACTTTTAACTCCCACCTATTTATAACTTATTCATTCAAAACACAATTTGATTTAACCACTTGAATCAAGACACGCAAGGCTATCTAAAATATTGCCTTTGACGTTTTATTACCGGCTTGAGGATACCCGGCACAGTATATGTGATCGGGATCAAATCGACCTGTGATAAGCCGCATTATTTTGATGAGCAAAAATGCCCAATTTTAAAAGATGTTACGCCTGCAATTAGCCTTCAGGTGTATTGCAATGAACAGGTATAAATAAATTAAAAAATGCCGTCAAATAATTATAACATTTCTGGGCTTAACAACACTGAGATAGAGGAATCCAGAGCCAAATATGGAACGAATGAATTAAAGGCTGCAAAGTCGAACGGGTTAATAGATGCTGTGAAAGGCCTTTTGAAAGAACCTATGATTCTTTTGTTGCTGGTTACCTCCTGCATTTATTTCATCACCGGTAAAACCGGGGACGGTATTTTTCTGACTTTAGCAATTACTCTTGTTGGGGGCATTTCATTTTATCAGGATTCGCGGAGCAGAAATACTTTAGAAAAGCTAAAGGATTTTACCCAGCCATTTTGTAAAGTGATAAGAAATGGAGAGTTTGAAGAAATCAAAAGCGAATTCCTGGTAGTTGGCGATAGCCTGGTAGTAGAGGAAGGTGGCCTGATCACAGCGGATGGCATAATTGTTCAATCGAATGATTTTTCGGTAAATGAAAGTATTTTAACGGGCGAATCCCTTGCAGTATATAAGGATAAAGCGTCTGGTGATAACTTAATATTTCATGGCACAACGGTAGCAAGTGGCTTGGCTATCGCAACGATAACGGCGGTAGGCAATCAAACACGCCTTGGAAAAATTGGCCAGAGTCTGGAGGCTATTCAGCAAGAAAAGACACCCCTTGAATTACAGATCAATAATTTTGTGAAAAAGATGGTCATAGCCGGGGCTGTCTTATTTCTGGTGGTATGGGGTATCAATTTTTACCATTCGGCTAATATCCTCGATAGCCTGATTAAAGCTTTAACACTGGCCATGAGTATACTGCCGGAAGAGATTCCTGTTGCTTTTACAACGTTTATGGCGCTTGGGGCCTGGCGTATGATGAAAATGGGCATCGTTGTAAAACAAATGAAAACGGTAGAGACCCTGGGTAGCGCTTCGGTAATATGCACAGATAAAACTGGCACACTTACCGAGAACAAGATGAGCCTGGCAAGGGTATATCTGCTGCATCAAAATAAAATAACTGCTATTGAAAAACAGCCGGATGAAGATACAAAGGCTTTGATCCGAATAGCCATGTGGGCCAGCGAACCTATTCCGTTTGATCCGATGGAAATTGCCCTGCATGAAACCTATGTAAAGCTTTACCCGCAAGATGAAAGACCGGATTTTGAAATGATCCATGAGTACCCCCTGGGGGGTAAGCCGCCAATGATGACGCACCTGTTTGAAAATGCGGCAGGGCAACGCATTATTGCTGCAAAAGGGGCACCAGAGGCACTCCTGGAGATCAGCGATTTAACAGCCGGACAGAAGGAGCGTATAGCCAAAGCTATTGAAACGCTGGCGGTTGAAGGATTCCGAATTCTGGCGGTTGCCGAAGCAATATTTACTGGTAATAATTTCCCTGCTTCACAACAGGAATTTAAGTTTCATTTTAAGGGATTGGTTTCATTTTACGATCCTCCAAAGCAAAATATAAGCGAAGTTTTACAAGCTTTTTATAAAGCAGGTATAGCTGTTAAAATACTGACCGGCGATAACGCAGCAACAACCATGGCCATTGCCCGCCAAATTGATTTTCATGGCTCGGACAAATTTATCAGTGGCGAAAAGCTGATGGAGCTGGAAACCCAGGAATTGAAGTCACAGGTTGAAAATGTAAATATTTTCACGAGGGTATTTCCGGATGCAAAGCTGAAAATCATCAATGTTTTAAAAGCTAACCAGGAGATCGTTGCAATGACGGGTGACGGCGTTAATGATGGCCCGGCGCTTAAAGCTGCACATATTGGTATAGCGATGGGTAAGAAAGGCACCGAAATTGCCAAGCAGGCAGCGTCGTTGATACTGCTTGACGACGATCTGTTAAAAATGGTAGATGCAGTTGCTATGGGCAGGCGTATTTATACCAACCTCAAAAAAGCGATACAGTATATAATATCGATACATATTCCAATTTTACTAACAGTATTTATTCCCCTTGCTTTGGGATGGGTATACCCCAATATTTTTTCACCCGTTCATATCATTTTTCTCGAATTAATTATGGGGCCAACTTGTTCTATCATTTACGAGAATGAGCCGATGGAAAAGAATACTATGCTTCAAAAGCCACGCCCTTTCAGTAATACATTTTTCAATTGGAAAGAATTAACTACAAGTATTGTTCAGGGATTGGCTATTACCGCAGGTACGCTGGCAACCTACCAGTACGCCATCAATAAAGGTGCAGATGAACAACTAACCCGTACTATGGTATTTACCTGTTTAATAGCAGCCAATATATTGCTTACCATCGTTAACCGGTCTTTTTATTATTCAATCTTCACTACAGCAAGGTATAAGAACAACCTGGTGTTATTGATCATCGCTATCACAATACTCATTACTGCCTTGCTCGTGTATTTGAAACCGCTGTCAGACTTTTTTGGATTTGAATTCTTAAGCCTACAACAACTGTTGCTAAGTGTTATTATAGGCTTTTTAAGTGTGATCTGGTTTGAAATAATAAAGTGGGGGAAAAGGATTCGCACTTAGGGCACTTTGAAAGTATCTTAACAGGGCAGCAGTTGAGGTAGATAATGCAATTCAATACAACTGCAATAAAAAGCCCGGGCTTTTTATTTCCCGGGCTAATTCAAATCTACTTATATACTCAATCAACTTATTTTGCGATCCAGATTTTAGAGCTGGTAACGTCATTACCGCCCGTTTCTGCCTTCCAGTTTACATTATTATATAACTGTTCGTCACCCGGGTATTGGTAGCGTTGTAAACTGCCATAATTTTGGGTGTAGCCCGTAGGATTTGAAGGGTCGGTCGGAGTTGCTCCTCCCGTTCTCCGTTGCAAGGTCCAGGCTACCCAGGGCTGACGGAATAGATCAACCCATTCCTGTGCATAGATCAGGCTTAATGCATTTGCTGCATTAAAAGCAGTCTTCGGATTGGTCAGCATTGCAGCAATATCAGCAGGATCAGGAGTAGCAGCCGCAGGTTTATTTACTGTCCAGATAGGGCAGGTATAAGCCATGGCTGTCCAAAAGCTAATTGAAGCGGTCATCCCTGCTTCATATTCTGTTTGGGCATTGGCCGTACTTTGCGGAATTCCAGCGATACCTCTGGCATATACTTCAGCTTTCAGAAAATGTACTTCGGCCGGAGTAATGTAAATTTCAGGTACCGTACCATTTGAGCCACTTGCTATACCATCTCTTCCCCAGTAATAATTGAAATCCGAATACAAGTTAGTACCCTTATAAGCTGGATCGGACCAGTTTTGATCCCTGGCTGGATTGTAAGGGTCGCCTCCGTCAGCTATCGGAGTAACCGGATTTTGCGGATAAGGGGCCCAGTTGCCGGCGCCATTAACTTCAAAATAGATATTACATCTTGGGTCAAAAATTCCACTGCCGTCTGTGTTATTGTTGTTGCTCATCAAATTCCACATGGTTGTGCCCATACGTATGCGGCACTCTTGACGAAATGCAAAACCACGACCGGCCCCGTTATAGTCAAAACCCATACCCGGTATATTGGTAGAATTTAATCCTACTACGTCGCCAACCGGATCAGTAAGCAATGGCTTGGTCAGCGCATCAGCAATGATCGGTCCGGCATCGGTATTGTCTTTGTCAAACATGGTGAGCGCGTAACGCAAACGAAGCGAGTTGGCAAATTTTATCCATTGCGAGATGTTGTTTGCTAAAAGAAACTCATTTGAACCAAACGAGTATTGTGTACTGCTGGTGGTATTAAAGTTATTAACAGCCCAGGTAAGATCTTTCAAACAGGAGAGATAGACTGACTGTTGCTTATCGTAAGGTACCTTCAGGTCTGTTGTTGAGCCTGAAAGACCTTTTCCGGCTTTTGAATAGGGGATATCCCCGTAAAAATTCGACAACTCAATGGCCTGATATGCCCTTAATACTTTGAGCATAGCAACGGCATTGGTATAGTTGGCCGAATCGGGATGCGAAGCTACCATAGCCAGCATTTGGTTTACAGCAGCCAGGTTTTGATAAAACCCGGTCCAATTGGCACCACCGCCGTAGCCGAAATCAGATTTTGCATATACAGCGCCTTGTTGCGTAATAGGATACAACCACCTTGTTCCGGCATTGTCTTCACCCTGAGCAGTTTGGTCAAGGTTTGATCCTATGCTTTGGTATATCTGTGAGAATGTTGCCGATGCAGAGCCGTTCCAGGTTGCGTTTATTTTTTGAAAATCCTTAGTGCAGGATGCAAAAAACGCTACAAGTATCAAGCCGACCACAGTTCCTGCATGGTATCTCTTTTTATAATTCGTTGACATAACGTTAATTTTTAAGATTCGTTAAAAAGACCAATTAAAATCCTGCTTTGACCGAAAAGCCTACAGAACGTACCCCGGGCAAACCACCAAATTGTATTCCCTGAACATTTGAGGTACTAACAATACTTTCCGGATTGATATGATCCGGTAAGGTGGTAAACAGGTAAAACAAATCGCGACCAACCAAAGAAACTGAGAGGCTTTGAAATAGCTTTGTTTTGCTTACCAGGGTTTTTGGCAGCGTATAGGTGATATTTAACTCACGTAATTTTCCCCAGGAATCATTAAATACTGAATTCGTACGAACGATTGGAACGTTATCCCAGGATTGATAATTACCGGCATATTTCCACCATGAATTAACAACAGCAGTATTTTGCTCATACTGGCCTGATGAAGGGTTTAAAACAATGCCCGGCAAAATTACGCCAACGTTTGCTTTTGTTCCATCGGGGAAAGTAAATGGAAGCCCATGTCCATCCCGCTCAAAAGCGGTTTCCGGTGCCATACCCTGACCCATAAGGGTTGCATAATCACCTGACCAGATCTGCCCGCCAATTTTGAAATCAGTCAATATATATAAGCTGATGTTTTTATAACGGAATGTTTGTGAGATACCTCCGGTTAATTTGGGTGTTGCATTGCCGATTTTAACAATATCATCGGATGTTGCGTATTGCGAACCAATTACTGGTCCATGGCCGGTATTGATACCATCTGAATATATCTGGTTTACAACTTTTTTACCATTTACGTATTTGTAGTCATAACCATAAATATTACCATAATCGTCGCCTACATTAACCCGTTGTGAAACGCCGTCACCGCCAAACCACGAACCCAGCGGTAAATAACTGATGCCCGGTGCAAGTGAAACCACTTTGTTTTGATTGTGCGCACCGTTAACTGTAACATCCCAACTAAAGTTACTCGAATTGATCACTTTTCCGTGAATGGTAAACTCAATACCTCTGTTGCGCAGTGCACCGGAATTGATCAATACACTGTTTAAACCGGAAGAGCTTGCCGCTGATATGGTTAGGATCTGATGATCTGAGAATGTATTATAATAAGTGAAATTAACATTCAACCTGTCGTTGAAGAATCCCAGATCTGGTCCGATCTCAAATGATTTTGAACGCTGAGGTCCAATATTGGTTGGATAAGTTGTTGGTAATGACAGGCCGGTTTGAAAGCCCGGTACATTAACATTACTATAAACCAGGCCATTTTGATAAGGCAAATAGGCATTAGCACTCGAAGCTTCGCTCAATCTTATCTTTCCGTAGGACAGCCAATTTTTAGCCGACTTTAAGTCAAACGCATCAGTGAATACAAAACTCAAGCTTGCTGAAGGGTAAAAATAACTCCAGTTTGAAGGCCGTAGCGTAGATGACCAATCATTATTGCCCGATAGATCTAAGAACAAATAGTTCTTGTAGGATAAATTGGCAAGAACATAAGCTGAGTTGATCTCCATCTCGTTCCTGTTTTCTGTTGGTCGTGGATAGTTTCCTACTGATCCTGCATAATTATACAGATTGTATACAAACGGGTAATTGAAAGGCCCGGGATTGCTTGCTGCCAGATCGTATAGGCGGGTATAATACTTTCTAGCGCCCAAAGATAAACTGGCATTAAAATCCTGTGCTATTTTTTCTTTGTGAAAAACCAATCTTCCGTCAAGGTTTTCAGTAAAGTTATTGGCCATATCGTTTGAATATGAACCTACCAAACCTGCAGCATCAGTTGGGTGATTTTTAGTTTCAAACTGACTTGTATAATAATTCAAACCAATATTACCGCTAGCCCTGAGCCAGGATGTTACTTCGGCATTTAACGAAATAGATCCTATAAACTGGTTTTGCGTGTATGTTGTAATATTGTTGTATAAACCCCACCAATAATACTGCTGCCCATAATCCCATGGAGATTTTTGCAATACAGAAGTATTTTGTGAGCCGTCTGGCAATGTACTCAGGCCTTTTTCGATAGGTTTATAGTCGGCAGGAATATTATATATGGTCATATACCCTACACCTCCTGATGAACCGTTTTCCGAATAAATATTTACCGGATTGTATTTGCCCAGATTAATATAACTGGCTGTTGCATCTACCTTCACTTTTGGGCTTATATTGATAGAAGAACCTATATTGAAAGTGTTTGTAGTACTATTGCTGTTATAAGTTATAGCGTCATTGGTTGTACGTGTATATGAAACACGCAGGGTTCCCAATTCACCGCCGCCAGAAACAGCTATGTTATTGGTTTGGGTATTCCCTGTTTTGTAAAAGCTTTGGAAGATATTTGAATTCGGTGTGTAAGGACGTGTTGTTCCATCCCACCAAACCAGGGGTTGTCCTGACATTCTCGGACCCCACGATGCACCGTCACCCGGAAAACCTATATAGTTGTAAAAGGCGCCGCCAGCCGCACTTGTATTACCCGGACTAATATAAGCACCCGGAACATTAATATCCGGACCGTAAGGGTCGTTTGCTATATTCTCTTCGCGGTTGGCACCGCTTCCGTTTTGATAGAATGAAGGGTTTGCCGAATACAACGCTTCGGTCATGCCATTTCCAAATTCATGTTGTGTTTGAACCGTGCGGTATGGATCATTCCAGCGTACCGAATAATTATAATCAATGCCGAATCCTTTTTTCTTTGAACCCTTTTTGGTCACGATCAGGATCACACCATTTGCGCCGCGCGCTCCATATAAAGCGGCTGCTGTTGGGCCTTTGAGTACGTTGATGCTTTCTATATCATCTGAGTTCACAGTGTTTAGAAATGAGCCATAGTCTGTTGGAGGCTGTGATACATCGGTATTGCCCTGGCTCAAAGCGTCAACATTGGATTGGATCTTTCCGCCTGGTTGAATGGGTTCATTGTCAATCACTACGTTATCCACCACGATCAATGGTTGATTATTGCCCCATAGGTTATTATTTCCCCTGATGACAACACGGGTTGAACCGCCTTCAACACCATTGGGTACTGATATGTTTAAACCAGACACTTTGCCCATTAATCCTTCTGCTACGTTTGGCGGATCCGCTTTGGTTATTTCCTCCGCATTGATAGATTGGGAAGCATAGCCAAGCGATCTCGATTCGCGTTTGATACCTAATGCAGTAATTACAACCGAGTTTAACGAACCAACCGAAGGAATAAGGCTGATACTTACGTTTGTTTTATCGCCAACACTAAGCTCCTGAGCATTATAGCCAATAAATGAAACAACAAGCACTGCTGCTTTGTCGGGCACATTAATGGTAAAATTACCATTGATGTCGCTTACGGTAACTGTATTTGTTCCTTTCACCCTGATGGTGGCTCCGGGTAAGGGACTTCCTTTTTCGTCGGTTACTTTACCATTGATACCAATAATGATATCGTGTATTGCTGAAGCCCCGTTTGCAGGGGTAGCGGTAAGCACGATTGTTTTTTGGACAATTTTGTAGGAGATCGGGAGATCTTTGAAACATAGCTGCAATGTTTTTTCAAGATTCAGATCCTTTACGTCTATCGAGACTTTGTAGGATTGTTTTACAACATCGGTTTTATACCAGAAGGTATAGCCACTTTGCTGTTCAATTTGTGATAAAACTTTTTCAAGTTTTACATTTTTATTAGTCAATGTTATGTTCTGGCCAAACGTGGCTGCACTGAGTTGCAGTGTTAGGACGGTGACAAGAGCAAAAGTTAGTTTCATAACCAACGTGATCCTTTTAAGCCGCGAGTAGTGATGCCTCAACGGATAAATAGTAGAAATTTCCATACATTTGTGTGGTTTTGGGTTGAGAATAGATTTCAGGTTACGTGATCTTATTTAGCCCAGCTGCATTGCCGGAGGTGCTCGTAACACATTCCGGCTTTTTTGCTGGCAAGCTACCTGGCCCGGCCATTTAGCTTTTGATTACCAGTAATTATTTTACGATGATTTTTCCCCTTTCCATTGTGAAATTAATGCCACTTAATTCGAGTATTTTTAATACTTCAGACGCTTTTGAATTTCGTGAAATGCGACCGTGATAAGTTGATCCGGCTACCGGTCCCTGGTATTCTACATCTACATTGTACCACCGGCTTATTTGCCTCATGATGGTTTTTATATCAGCATTATTGAATTGAAACATGCCGCTTTTCCAGGCGGTGATCTCGTCCATGTCAACATCGTTTATCACTTCGGCCTGTCCGCTTGTTTTAAACAAATATTGTTGTCCGGGCTTTATCAAGGTTTGCCCGTTTTTGTCGTAAATTTTAATACTTCCTTCTACAAGGGTTGTTGCCACATGGTCTTCGTCGGTATAGGAGTTAATATTGAATTGAGTTCCAATATCCTGTATCACCTGGTTTGCAATTTTTACTTTAAAAGGCTTTTGTGCATTATGTGCTACTTCGAAATAAGCCTCACCGGTTAATTCAACTTCTCTTTCAGACCCGATGAATGCAGTTGGAAACCTTAATGATGACGCAGCATTCAGCCATACTTTTGTGCCATCAATCAGGGTAAGCTCATACTGCCCGCCTTTTGGCGTTGTGAGTACGTTATAACTCATTTCGGCATTGGTTTTTTGCCCGGCAACCGGTTGATAGGCCAATTGACCGCTCTTTTTAATAATATGGGAACCGGGTTGTGCAGAAAGCAAACCATTTTTAATGGTATTGAGACTTATTTTTGATCCGTCAGCCAACGTTAATACAGCTTTATTGCTTCCTGGCAGCAGGTCGATATTACTAGCCTGGAGCATTTTTGGCTGTTGCCTTAATTGCCGTACAGTAAGTATTGAAAGCGATAATAAAAGCAAAACTGTAGCTGCAATTTGAAATGATCTTTTACGGTAAACAGGAATTGCGCGTCTTTGCGCCCGTTCGATCTGATTTTCAATTTTCTGTTTTAGCCCGGCTTTAAGTGAATAAATTTCCTGCTCGTTTAAAGTATCCGTAATATCCGGATCGTTTGAAAAGTGATTGTAATAGTCTTCAATCGCCTTAATTTCTTCGGCGCTCGCATCACCATTCAGATACTTTTTAACAAGTTTTAAAAATTCGTTCTTTAATTTTGGGGGCATAAACAGGGGGCTTTTTCTATATGTATCCAAACACACAGAATTCTCCCACTCGATTTTATAATTTTTACAATTTTTTTTCAGGAATTTGCTTTACCGCAAAAACTATAGAAGTATTAAAGCACCAGAGATATGAGCTTTCCTAAGTGAACGCGCAGGTGCTTAAGGGAGGTAGTAAATTGGTTTTGTACTGTTTTTTGGGAAACGTGCAAAATTTCGCTGATTTCGCGGGTGGAAAGTTCCTTGTCAAATTTCATGATAAATACCTGCTTGCGCTTTTCAGGTTGCATATTCAGCCATATTTCAATACACTCACGTATCTCTTTCTCGAAGAAGATCGAATCCGGGTCTGAAGCAGACACTTGCATAAACTCGATCGGTGTTTCAAAGGCTACCAGGTTTTTATTTTTTTTGTAAGAAGTAAATACCCGGTAACGTGCCGCAGTAAACAAATATGCCGCAAGCGACTCAATATTTCTCTCTTCCCTGTTCAGCCATAGGTCGGCAAAAATATCCTGAATAATGTCGGCGCATAAGTCCTCGTCCTTTAAACGTTTATGGCTTTCATTATACAGTTTTAGCCAGTAACGTTCATATATTTCGCTGAACGCCGCCTCGTCGCCTTGTTGCAGAAGGGTAACTAATTCATCGTCATGGCATGAATTAAGCATCCTCATCGTTAAAATTGGTTTAACTAAACAGTATAATTTTGGTTTCAATGCCCCATTCAGAGGCTAAAATATAAAGATATAAACATTTATATTTAACATACAAGTCCCCGGAACCACTAGTTACTAACCATGGAAGGTACAACCAAGGGTTGTAAAGATTTCGACAATACCTGTTATATACAGCTAATCAGGCCGTATTTAGATGTTTTGAACTTAAAATTTTAAATATTGGCTCATTACCGCCATCCGCCACCTAATGCTCTATACAAATTAACCGTGGCTTGCAACTGTTGCAATTTGTCGCTTACGCTGCTCAATTGAGCAGCAAGTAAACTTTGCTCAGAGGTTAGCACATCCGTATAGTTGGTGGCCGAACTGTAACGCAATAGTTGCTGGGTATAATCAACGGCCTTTTCAAGGGCTGCTATCTGTTTGCTGCGGGCATCATCTTTATCTTTTGCGGTTTGATAGGCATCCAGGGCATTAGAAACTTCGGATCCTGCTGTTAATACCGTTTGCTGAAATTGATACATGGCTTCCTGTTGCTGTGCAAGCGCGGTCTTTAAACGGGCTTTATTGATACCCTGGTTAAAGATAGGCTGCGTTAATCCGGCAGCTATGTTATAGAATATGGAGTTGATGAAAAAATCTTTTAAAGTCAGGTTTGAAAAACCACCCGATGCAGTAATGGTAAACGAGGGGTAAAAATAGGCCTTCGCTACATTGGTGTTTTCAAAAGCTCCTCTGAATGCGTATTCGGCCTGTTGTACATCGGGTCTGTTTTTCAGCAGTTGCGATGATAATCCTGTTTGCAGTTCATTCAGGGGTTTCTGATCATCAAACCTGGTACGGGTAACCGGACCCGGGGCACGCCCCACCAAAAGGTCGATCGCATTTTCGGTTTCGCGTATGTTGCGCTTTATATCCGGTATAGCCACTTCGGCCGCATAACGGTTAGCTTCACTTTGCACTACTGCCGCTCCGTTTACAACAGCAGCCTCTTTCATCACCTTCATGGTCTCAACATCTTTGATGCGGTTTTGAAGTGTTTGGGTCGTAATATCCAGTGCTTTATCAAGTGCCAGCAATGCATAATAATTATTGGCTATATCGGCTATTAACTGGGTTTGTATTGCTCTTTTAGCGGCATCGGTTTGTAATAAATTGGCTAAAGCACCTCGTTTTGCGCTGCTTAGTTTACCCCATATATCAACTTCCCAAGATGCGCTGAGCCCCAATTGGTAAAGTGTGCTTGTGGTATTACTGCCTGCTGGCAAGCTCAAGGCAGCTGCCGATTGCCTGGATGGGCTTACGCTTGCATTGGCGCTGATACCGGGTAACAAAGCGCCTTTTGCCTGTCCTAATGCGGCCTCTGCCTCCTCAATTTTTAAGATCGCAGTTTTTAAATTGCGATTATTTGCCAAACCTTCGTTAATAAGTGCTTTTAATGCCGAGTCGGCAAATAGGTTTTGCCAGGGCAGTGTGGCTATACTTGCGGTGTCGGCAGAGGTTTGATCGCGGTATAATGTACCGGTAATATTTTCGGGCTGTTGGTATGGCCTGGTGATACGGCAGGATAGAAAACTTGATCCGGCTAGCAGGAATAATAAGTAATAGATTTTAGTGCTTTTGCTCATAGATCTGTATTTATGCTTCGGTATTTTCTTCTTCAGCCTCATATTTTTTCAGATGTGCCGGTCCGGTTATTTTCTCCTGCAAAACCTGGAAAATGATAAAAAGTACTGGTATGGCGAAAATACCAAATATGGTCCCGATAAGCATACCACCAACAGCACCCGTACCAATAGAGCGGTTACCAAAAGCACCGGCACCGGTTGCAAACATCAATGGCATGATACCAAAAATAAAAGCAAATGAAGTCATTAATATAGGGCGCAAACGAGCTTCGGCACCTTCAATTGCCGCTTGTACGATTTCCATGCCTGCCCGCCTGCGGTCGAGGGCAAACTCTACGATCAGGATTGCATTTTTAGATAATAGTCCGATGAGCATGATCAGCGATATCTGAACATAAATATTACTGCCGATACCGCTTAGGTTTGCAAAAATATAGGTACCCGACAAGCCTATAGGCAGTGTTAATAACACCGCGAAAGGTAAAACATAGCTTTCATACTGTGCACTCAGCAAAAAGTAAACAAACAACAGGCACAGGATGAATATGTATAAAGACTGTGTTCCTGACGAGATCTCCTCACGCGTAAGGCCAGAAAAATCATAGCCATATCCAACAGGCAGCTTTTGTGCAGCAACCTCCTTTATAGCTTTGATAGCGTCGCCAGTACTGTAGCCAGGGTTAGGCTGACCGGTTATGGCTACCGCAGTGAACAGGTTAAATCTTGAAATGGTTTCCGGACCGAATACTTTGGTAAGTTTAATAAATTCGGTAATGGGTGCCATTGTGCCATTGGCGCTACGCACAAATATCTTGTTTAACCCAGATGGATTTGCACGGTAAGGGAAGTCGGCCTGAACCATTACCCTGAACTGTTTACCAAACTGGTTAAAGTTGGAGGCATAAATGCCACCATAATAACCCTGCAAAGCATCCAATACAGAATTTACGGTTATGCCGGCCTCTTTAACCTTGGCAACATTAACTTCAACCTGATATTGCGGGAAGTTAGGGTTGAACGAGGTATTGGTATTTTGTATCTCCTTGCGTTTATTCAATGCTGCCAGGAAATCGTTGGTCACTTTATATATTTCGGCCGAGGTATGGCCGCCTTTGTCCTGCAGCTGAAAGTCGAAACCACTACCGGCGCTAAATCCCTGTACCGTAGGTGGCGAAAAGAAAAATATTTTGGCAGCGTGGATGACTCCGATCTTACCATAGAGTTGTTTAACAACTTTTTCTACCGTTACGTTCCCACGTTCGTTCCAGGGCTTCAGGCGAATAAACACCATGGCATAAGAACTTCCCGAGCCTGCCAGGAAATTAAAGCCTGCAACCTGAAACACAACTTTTACTTCCTTAATGGTTTTGGCAATACTATCGATCTTACCTGTAACTGCCAGGGTACGTTCCAGGCTGGAGGCAGGTGGTAAACTAACGCTGGTAATAATAACGCCCTGATCTTCGCTGGGTACAAAACTTGATGCGGTGGTTTTGATGAGGATTACCAGTACGGCAGCAAAAACCGTAATACTCGCCAATACGATCCATTTTTTTTTGGCTAGATAACTTATCGCCGATTTATATTTTCTGATGAGACTATCAAAGGCCCGGTCGAATCGTTCATAAAACCAATTAAAAAAGCGTTTCTTTTTTTCCTCTTCGCTATGCGGCCGAAGGAATATGGCCGATAATGCCGGGCTAAGTGTTAATGCATTTACAGCAGACAGGATAATAGCTACTGCCAGGGTGATACCAAATTGCTTGTAAAATACACCGGTTGAGCCTGTAATAAAGGTAACCGGCAAAAATACTGCAGCCATTACCAGCGTAATGGAAATGATGGCTCCGGCAATTTCGCTCATTGCATCGATGGATGCCTTTCGGGCCGATTTATAGCCTTTATCCAGCTTTGCATGGATGGCTTCTACTACCACTATCGCATCATCCACGACGATACCGATGGCCAGAACCAGTGCAAAAAGGGTAAGCAGGTTGATTGTAAAGCCAAATAGTTTCAGAAAGAAGAAAGTGCCGAGTATCGCAACCGGCACTGAGATAGCCGGGATCAGGGTTGAACGCAGGTCCTGCAGAAATACAAATACAACGATGAATACCAGCACAAAAGCTTCGAGTAATGTGCTGATCACTTTTTCGATCGAAGCATCGAGGTATTGGTTGGCATCAACAAAATAATTGATCTTAACGCCCTTTGGAAACGAAAGTTCTGCTGTTTTCAGGATCTCTTTGGTTTCGTTGATCACATCCCGCGCATTTGAACCCGGAGCCTGAGCTACAGCAATACCTACTGATGGTAAACCATTGTTTTTTTGCGTTACCGAAATATCCAGTGCTCCCATTTCAACACGGGCCACATCGCTTAAACGCAATATCTGCCCTTTGCCGTCAGATTTTAGAATAATATTTCCAAACTCGGCTGCTGTTTTTAGCCTACCTGTATATTTGATGACATACTCATAAGATTCGCCGCTATTTTCTCCGAACTTGCCGGGGGCAGCTTCTATATTCTGTTCGTTCAGGGCGTTGGTGATGTCATTAGGCACCAATCCGTAATGCGACATGGCATCGGGCTTCAGCCAGATCCGCATCGAATAATCCTTCTCACTGAATATCCTTAAACTACCTACGCCGTTAACCCGCTGTATGGCAGGTACTACATTGATCTTCGCATAATTGTGCAAAAAAGTGGCATCGTAGGCTTTGTTTTCGCTGTAAAGTGCAAAAATAAGCAGGTTTGAATTCTGGCTCTTGGCAACCGTTACGCCCGATTTGGTAACATCCTGGGGTAATAGACTTGTGGCCCTGGCTACCCTGTTTTGAACGTTTACCGCTGCCAGGTCGGGGTCGGTGCCTACTTTAAAGTAAACATTGATCGAAGCCGAACCATCATTACCGGCAGAAGAGGTCATATAGGTCATGTTCTCCACACCATTGATCTGCTCTTCAAGGGGAATGATCACGCTCTTGAGCACTACATCGGCATTCGCCCCGTTGTAATTTGCCGAAACGTTTACGGTTGGTGGCGCAATATCTGGGAACTGTGATATCGGTAGCGATTCAAGTCCGATAACACCTAAAATTACCAGGAGTACCGATATTACGGTAGAGAGAACCGGGCGATTTATGAATTTTTTTAACATAATACGCCGTTATTTCAGGTTTTTGTAAACTGATTCCGGGCTGGCATCCAGAGGCTTGATGCTGGTGCCATCTGCCAGGCTCGAAGCACTTTCTACAATGATGCGGTCACCGGCTTTTAAACCGCCGGAAACAATATAATACTGGCCCGGTGTATTTTCTAAAGTAGATATTTCAATGTTTTTGACCTGATTTTTTTCGTCTACCAGGTATACAAACCGTTTATCCTGTAACTGGTATGCAGCTGTTTGCGGAATAACCAGTACATCTTTTAATACCAGCGGCACACGTACCGTTGCACTGCTGCCGCTCCTGAGCAAACCTCGTGGATTAGCAAAGCCCGCCCGCAAATTTGCCGAACCGGTTGAAGTGTTGATAAGACCATTTATAGTTTCCAACCTGCCTGTTTCGGGATATAAGCTGCCATCGGCAAGCAATAAGCTTACTTTGGGCATATTGGCGATTTTTGCTTTCAGGCTGGTATGGGTAGTATCGCGACTAAAATCAAGCAGCTGTTTTTCGTTCATGGCGAAGTAAACATAAACCGTAGCAGTGTTATAAACTGTGGTTAGTGGTTCGGCTGTTGCGCTGCTGACCAGGCTGCCCAGTTTATAGGGTAATGAGCCAATCACACCATCAACCGGACTGGTAATAGTGGTATAACCCAGGTTTACGCGGGCATTTTGAAGTGCTGCTTTGGCTTGTGCCAATGCGGCTTCTTTTGATTGCAGCGTGTTTTGCGCAGCATCTAATTCATAATGACTTATAATTTCTTTTTCAACCAGGGGCTTTACTTTTTCAACCTGTAGCCGGGCTGTGCTGATGTCGGCTTCGGCGGTTTTGATACCAGCTTCGGCAGTACGTACATCCTGTTCATACTGTGGAGCATTTATCTTGAACAATAATTGGCCCTTCTTAACGATCGAACCCTCATCGACATAAATTTTTTCAATAAAACCATCCACTTTAGGTCTTATCTCGATATTTTGAAGTCCCTGGATGCTGGCTGGATAGTCGGTATTCACTGTAACCGACCTTGTTTGCAGGACTATGGTTTGATAGGTTTCGGGTTTTTGTGCAAAAGCATCACCATTTTGCTGTTTTTTATTGTTGCATGAGCATATAAAAAGCAAAAGTGGAATTGCAATTAAAATTGCTTTTTTATGCGAAAATGAGCCCCAAAGCCCGTTTATATGCGGATAGGATCTTGTATTGACGATCATTCAACTGAGATATTTACAATTTTTCGGCAATTTAATCATTAATAATAAGTCTGCTTGTAAAATTTTAGCTGTGGGTTGTATCGGTATACGTACATTAAATGAGTTCAGGAAATAAGCCGATCAATACAGGGCAATAATTATTGGCACAAATAATTTTTTGATAAAATGATTTATTTAAAATACTTTAGCCCTTACCAATTTTACCAACTAATAATTGAAAAAGCTGTTTGCCATTGCTCTGGTAATTGTCGTCCTGTTTAATTCAGGAGGGTACGACTTGTTTTTTCAATACCTCATGTACCGTTCAGACAGCAGGATAAAAGAAAAGATCAATAACAACCGGTATCATAATTCAGATCTTGTTGAAGTGAAAATACCTGTAAATATGCCGACGCAGCAGGACTGGGATGGTTATGAAGCGGTAAGCGGTCAGGTGGATATCAAAGGCAACCGATACGATTATGCCGAAATTAAGATAACACGTGACACCCTGTTTCTGCACGTAATTCCCAACACCGACCTGGTGAAAGTAGTAAAGGCCAAAGGGCTGTATGCCAAATTGGTAAGCGAACTACCGGCCTCAAATTCAAAACATCCGGTTAACTCCTTTACCAAAAAGAGCATCTGTGAAAGCGAATTCCTGAGTTTTAATTATAGCCATTCGAATATAATTACCATCGAAACATTCAGTCACCAATACATTTCCCCCAATATACCTTCACCTGTATTGGAAGTTGGCGGTCAGCCACCGGAAGTTTAATAGCCTCTTTTATTTCATTTTAACGTCGTCTTAAACCATTAGTAATGGAATTTGACGCTGTCTTGGCATCATTTGCTATATGCCTAAGATTGCAGGGCCTTATAGTTATCCTGCGTAAGAATGGAATCAAAATATTTAACATAATTCGGCTACATTGACGGGTATTCCAGATCATGTTGCTGATACTGTTAAACAGGCTGCTCTTCGCTCAATAAGCTTTTTAATCAGAATTTCTTATTTAAGTAAATTTAATAATGCCACATATTAAGGTAAATGAAAATTTACCGGGCATGAGGTCTTTAATGGCCTTTAGCCCGGAAACTGCTGCCCCCATGGGCGAATTGGCCAACTTTTTGTTGCGTACGAGCGATAGCCTGAGTATGGCCGACAGGGAGCTTATAGGTACCTATGTTTCCTACCTTAACGATTGCTTTTATTGCCAGCATTCACATGCTGCAATCGTTAGCTGTTACCTGAATGATAATAATGAGCTGGTTGACCAGGTGATCAGCGATTTGCAACATGCCCCGATATCGGAAAAGCTGCGTGCGTTGCTGCAAATTGCCGGCAGCGTCCAGCGCGGCGGAAAAAATGTAACTACCGAACAGGTAGAAGCGGCCAAAAGTCTCGGTGCAACCGACAAGGATATTCATGATACTGTACTCATCGCAGCGGCATTTTGCATGTTTAATCGTTATGTAGATGGGCTTGCTTCCAATACACCGGGCGACCTTTCTTCCTATCCGCCAAGAGCCAGACAGATAGCCGAAAACGGGTATGGCAACCATATTATCGTTAATAAGCAGCCTGTAGCGTCCGAGCACGGTGCATGAATAAGAACAAACAAATCACACATTAAAGACAATGAGAAAAAAACTACTATATATGATCATGTGGTTATTTATAACCACGTTCCCTATTTCGTTAATGGCACAAAGCCGAATTATTACAGGAACCGTTACTGACAGTCACCAAACAACACTGCCGGGGATTACGATTGCAGTTAAAAATAGCAACCAGGTAACTTCAACAGATGCAAACGGAAAGTTTACGATCAGCGTTGGCGACAACGCTACATTAATTGTAAGTGCCGTAGGCTATAAATCTCAAACAATAAAACTTACCGGTACGGGCAATATCGACATTAAGCTCGAAGAGGACGTTTCCCGGCTCGAGGAAGTTGTGGTAACTGGTTTGGCTACAACTGTAAAAAGGAAGAACCTTGCCAACTCAGTGGCCGAGATCGGATCACGTGAGTTAAACGGTGTGGCTCCGGCTCAAACTTTTGATGCGGCATTGGAAGGTAAGATATCCGGAGCCAATATTACTGCTAATTCGGGTGCACCAGGTGGTGGTATATCGATAAAGCTCCGTGGTGTAACCTCGGTATTCGGTAATACCCAGCCATTATTTGTGGTTGATGGCGTTTACCTCGATAACTCCGCAACATCAGGAGGATTAAATGCTGTTACTTTAGCTGGAAGCACCGGCCCTACTTCTACCCAGGACAATCCATCAAGCCGTATCGCCGATCTGAGACCCGAGGATATCGAAAACATCGAAATTTTGAAAGGCGCTTCAGCCGCCGCTATCTATGGCTCGAAGGCTGCAGGTGGTGTAGTTATTATCACTACCAAAAAAGGTAAACAAGGCAAAACCAATGTAAGTATTTCGCAGGATGTAGGTTTCTCGAGTGTGATCAAACTGCTTGGTGTGCGCCAGTTTAACGTACACAATGCTTCAACATTGCCTGGTGATTCGGCTACGCTGGTGAACGCATTCATGGCTGCACAATCAGCGGGGCATATCTATGACTATGAGAAAGAAGTATACGGCAATAAGCCATTGTCGACAAATACACATGTGAGCATCAATGGCGGCAATGAACGTACCGGCTTTTATTTTTCGGTAGGCCGCCAAGATGACGGGGGCATAGTTGACCGTACTGGTTATAACAATACCAACGTAAGGTTAAACCTCGATCATAAAATTACCGATGATATCAAACTGGGCGTAAGTTCAAACTATATCAATTCATCGGCCGACAGGGGCATTTTTGGTAACGATAACTCGGGTACCAGTATAGGAATTGCCTTATCATCTACACCTGATTTTGCACAGCTGCATCCCGATGCTTCAGGCAATTATCCAAACAATCCGTTTGCTGCTTCAAACCCCTTACAAACCATTGCATTGATGCAGAATAATGAAGCGGTTAATCGTTTTGTAGTAGGTGCTACGCTGGATATCAACCTGCAGAAAAGTGAAAAAAGCAATACTAAATTTATTGCACGGGGTGGTTTTGACTTCTATAACCTCGAAACCAATGTACTGATGCCGTCGGTATTGCAATTCGAAGCTACCAGTAAAGGGCAGTCGATTCAGGGATTCACCAGGAACCTGAATACAAACTATATATTTTCGGTGGTAAACACCTGGTCGCCCTCAAGCAGTTTTGCATTAACATCATCGGGTGGTGTAACCCAGGAAACTGGTAATTATAACAATCTGCTGGATGTTGCAAGCCAGGTAATTTCGGGCCAGTCTAACGTGAACCAGGCCGGATCATTAAATGCTACCCAAACCCGCACCCAATACCTAAACAGCGGTATATTTTTGCAGGAAGAAGCAACCATCATCAATGCAGTTACGCTGACTGGCGGTTTGCGGTTCGACCGTTCAAGCAATAATGGCGATGTGTCAAAATATTACCTGTACCCTAAAGCCGGACTTTCAGTTAATTTAACTGATCTGGGTCTTTTGAAACAAGGATTGTTTGAGAGCATCAAATTACGTGCAGCTTATGGCCAGGCAAATAATGTACCAGCTTACGGAAGCAAGTTCTCGGCTTTTGGCGTTGCCAATATCGGCGGTAACCCCGGCTTACTGGTAAATACAGTTGAAGGCGAACCTGATATCAAACCTGAGCGCCAGACCGAGTTTGAAACGGGTATCGACTTCAGTTTATTCAAAGGTAGATTAGGTTTCGAAATTACCTATTATGCTAAAAACATCGACGATTTTCTGTTGCTGACCACACCCCCGCCATCATCAGGTTTTGCCCAACAATGGATCAATGCGGGTAACCTAACCAATCATGGGGTAGAATTGGGGATCAACGCCAGGCCGGTGGAAGCTAAAAACTTTGTTTGGAATACCTCATTAAATTTCTGGCTAAACCGCTCAGATGTAACCAAACTCGTTGTGCCACCTGTGCAATTGGGATCATTGGGAGGTGTACTCCTGGGTACTTATATGATTCAGCAAGGCAAATCGGCTACGCAAATTATAGGTTTAAATGGAAAAGGGGTAGGCGTTTTAGGTAATGCCGAAGCAAGGTTTCAGGTAAGTACCTATAATGAGATCACTTTATTTAATGACTGGAGCCTCCGCTTCCTGATCCACTGGAAATATGGTGGCCAGAACGTTGATGTTACCTATCTTCAAAACGTATTTGGCAGCACTGCCGCCGATTTCGATAAACCAACAAAATCGGGTTTGCCATTGGGTGTGACCGAATTAATGCAGGTTGGCAACAGCGCTCAGCAAACGGTTGAAAATTCATCTTACCTGCGTTTCAGAGAGGTAGGTTTGTATTATACTATCAGAAAGTTACCAGCTTCATTTATCAAATCGGTTAATGTGGGCGTTTCTCTGCATAACTATTTTACGATCACCAAATACAAGGGCTATGATCCGGAAGTTTCTAATTTCGGTACCGGCTTTTCTCAGGGTGTAGATGTTGATCCATATCCATCAAGCAAACAGGCTGCCCTGCACGTTTCACTTAATTTCTAATTTTAAACATGATGATCATGCAACGCAATATTAAAATATACCTCGCACTCTTCTCGGCCACTTTTCTGTTTTTTACTGCATGTAAAAAAGACTACGGGGACCTAAACGGAGAAACCATACAAGACCTCACGAGCAATGCCTCGGCTGCTCAATTAAATAACCTGGTAAGCGGCACCGAATCGGGGTTACGAAATGCACTTAACTTTTACCTGGATGATGTAAGTATCATCGGGCGCGAAACCTACCGTTTCTCAAATTCGGAGCCGCGTTATGTTCTTGACCTGCTAGGCGGAAATGGATCAACCCTCAACGGAAGCAATTTTTATATTTCTCTGCCATGGGCAGCCCGGTACAGCGTTATTAAAAACGCCAACGTACTTATACAGGCAGCAAACAATTCAACTTTGATATCAAATGCTCAAAAAGCCGGGTACATTGGTTTTGCAAGAACCATCAAGGCCTATCAGCTTCTGTTGAACCTTAACCTTACCAATAGCATCCGGGTAAATGTGGCTAATCCAAACAACCTGGGCCCTTTTGTAGGCTATGCCGACGGCCTTGCCGCCATCAGCTCCCTGCTCGATTCAGCAAAAAACGATTTGAGTACGGCCCAGGTCTCTTTCCAGCTGGCAGGCTTCAATGGTTTTAATGATGCCGCTGGATTGATCAAATTTAACCGCTCGCTTGCCGCCAGAGTAAACATCTATCAGCAAAACTGGCAGGGTGCGCTAACCAATCTTGGGGCATCTTTTTTTAGCCTGAATGGCAATTTTAACACTGGTGTTTTTCACCTGTTCGGAACTGGTTCCGGCGATCAGCTAAACCCGGTATTTATTCCACAGAATCAGAATGGGGAAGTTCGGGTAGCACATCCCTCGTTTGCTACCGATATCGAAGCAGGTGATGATCGTATCAATAAGACTTCGTTACGCAGTACATCAGCATCACAAAGCGGGCTTTCAAGCAACCGCGATGTTTGGCTTTATACTTCCAGCACAGCACCTATCAGCATCATTAGGAATGAAGAACTTATCCTGATCTATGCTGAAGCTAATATCCAATTAGGTAACCTCGCAATTGGTCAGAGTGCCATTAACATTATCAGGAATGGTCACGGTTTGGCGAATTATGCCGGTGCTGTAACGCATGATGCACTCATTACTGAATTATTGAACCAACGCAGATATTCGTTATTTTTCGAAGGACATCGCTGGATCGATTTGCGCCGTTACAACTTGCTGGGTACCCTGCCTGTTGACAGGCCCGGCGATCAGGTTTGGACGAAGTTCCCTCTACCGGTAACCGAACAATAAAATAGAAAAAAAATGAAAGCAATGAAAAAATCCCTCTTGATGTGCCTGGTAAACCTTGTTTGTTTATCGGCCTTTGGTCAAAAGTTTACGGCAAGTTTTACACCCGCTGCATCAGGGGGGAGCTTTTCGGGCAAGGTTATTTTATACTTGTCAAAGGATTCAAAAGATCCCAAAGACGATATGATTGGTGCTTATAAATTTCCCTGTTTTGCCATTTCGGTAAAAAATGTGAAAGCAGGCGAGAATGTTGTATTTGATGATGCAGCCGCCTTTTACCCGGTTGCGCTCTCGGATATCGAAAGAGGAACCTACCATGCGCAGGTAGTGTGGGACAGTAACAGTGGCGGTCGGGCGATAGGGGGGAGTCCCGGTAATATTTACAATGAATCAGTATTAGTAAATATAACTAAAAACACGCAGCAGACTTACCATATCGTTTGTAAGGAGGTGATCAAAGCGCCAGCCTTCGCCGAAACGCAATTCACGAAAGAATTGAAAGTGCAATCAACTTTGCTCAGTGCTTTTTATAAGCGTCCTACATCCATCAATGCTGCAGTTTTGCTCCCAAAAGAATATTTCATACAGCCCGGAAGAAAATTTCCGGTGCTGTATTGGATCTCGGGTTATGGAGGCGATTACCACTCGTATTCGGGACGTAATGATGCAAGTTTGCCGATAGACACAACACCCTGCATCCGCGTTTACCTGGATGGAAATTGTCCCGGCGGTCATAGCGTTTATGCCAATAGTGATAATAACGGGCCATGGGGCGACGCGCTAATAAAGGAGCTCATTCCGGTAGTTGAAAAGAATTACCATACCAATACAGCACGACTGCTTACCGGCCATAGCAGCGGAGGCTGGACCGTACTCTGGTTGCAAACACATTACCCTAAGATATTTGCCGCTTGTTGGTCGAGCTCACCTGACCCGGTTGATTTCAGGAATTTTCAGCAGATAAACCTGTATGAGGAAAAGAATATGTACTATGCTAAAGACAGCACCATGCATGTTGCAGGCACTATTGCCGGCCGTTTTCCCTGGATATTGATGAAAGATATGTGTTCTATGGAACATGTTATCTGGCGGGGAGAGCAGATGCATTCTTTCAATTTTGTTTTCAGTACCCGCAACCCGGATGGTACGCCACGCAGCCTATGGAACGACGCGACCGGAGAAATAGATCCTATAACCTTCGAGCACTGGAAAAATTATGATATTTCACTTTATGTACGCTCCAACTGGCAGCTGTTAAAACCCGACCTGCAGGGGAAGATCCGGGTTTCTGTTGGCAATCAGGATAATTTCCTCTTGAACTACGCGGTACATTTATTTGATGATGAAGCAAAAAAAATTGACGCGGGTTTTGTATTTGAATATTATCCCGGTGATCACTTTACCGTTTCAACACCCGAGTATAAGTCAACCGGATACAAGTTTCTGGAACAAAAATATAACGAATTGGGGATAAAAAACTAAATTCATCAACCAATAAATGGCCCGTGATGCTGGCCGAAGAAAAATTATTAAACCGATAAACCGAAAAATATGCCACATATCCAATTGGAATCACATCTCCCCGGTATTACCGGTTTGCTGGAGTATCGTAAAGACACCGGTCAGCCAATAAGGGACCTGACACAAATTTTGATGCGCGGGGAATCAACCCTCACCGAGGGTGATCGAGAGCTGATTGCTACCATCGTTTCGCATGGCAACCATTGTCGCTTTTGCACCACGGCCCATGCTGCTGCGGCAGATTTATTGTTGGGTGATAAAACAATAACCCAACAGATCAGAGAGGATATTGAAACTGCAGAGGTTTCGGAAAAACTAAAAGCATTGTTGCAAATTGCTGCTGCTGTTGGTAGAAACGGCAAAGAAGTTAAGCCCCAAATGGTTGAACGTGCAAAAGCTGCCGGCGCTACCGATGCGGAGCTGCACGATACCGTTTTGATAGCTGCTTTATTCAGCCTATACAACCGTTATGTTGATGGTATGGCCACCACTATGCCCGATAACGACGCCTATTTCGACGTTTTGGCCGATCGCCTGGTAAATCATGGCTATTCGCGGTTGCCGCAGGGGTATGATCATTTAAAGAAATAGGAACGATGACAATTAACAATGAGTTAACAGCTGAAGCTGTAAACAAAAAATCGGCTTCTACTAACCTTGTGCTTTTATTTATTATCTGTTTTGCGGGCAATATGTTCGGCGGGGTAATATCTACTTTGATGTCGGTTTACCTGCCTGTGGTGGTTAAAGAGTTACAGGGTAATAAAAGTAATGCGGAACTCAACGATATCAGTGGCTTCATCAATTCCATGTTTATTTTTGGTTGGGCTGCAGGTGGTTTCCTTTGGGGATTGGTAGGCGATTGGGCAGGCAGAAAATCCTCGCTCTTGTTGTCAATAGCCGGTTATGCACTGTTTACCATCCTTACCGGACTAATGCCAAACTGGTGGGGTATTGTACTATGCCGTTTTATGAGTGGGTTTGGTATGGGCGGATTATTAGTGATCTCTTTTACCTTGATAAGTGAAGTTTGGCCTGAAAAAACCAGAGCAGTTTTTACAGGCATTCTGTCCATTTCTATCCCCGTAGGTATTTTTTCTGCAGGTGTGATCAATTTTTTTGTTAGCTCGTGGCGGCAGGCATTTATGGTTGGCTTTGTTCCTTTACTGATCGCTGCAGCAGGCTTTTGGCTGATCAGCGAGTCGGAATTGTGGCTGAGTGAACATACAGACAAAGCCAGGCTTGAAAAAGCATCCAATCACTTACTTCACCCCGGAAATTTGAAGGCACTTGCTACCGGTTCACTTATTTTTGGAACGATGCTTATCGGGCTTTGGGCGATATTCTCGTGGATGCCAACCTGGATACAAAGTCTACTCAGCACCGACGCTCACAAAGAGGGTGGCTTGAGCATGATGTGCCTCGGTATGGGCGGATTGACAGGCGGGTTTTTATCCGGCTGGCTGGTGAACCTTATTGGTCTGCGGAGATCGCTTATCCTTAGTTTTGCCGTTTGTGCCCTGGTGTCTTTTATCCTGTTCAAAACAAACACTTCTTTTTCGGGGATTATTTATGCCGAAATTGCTGTACTGGCACTTTTCTTTGGGGCAAGTCAGGGAATACTTTCGCTGTACATTCCATTGCTGTTTCCTACAGCCATACGTGCCTCTGCTACGGGCTTCTGCTTTAACATTTTCAGGATCTTTACAGGTATTGCCGTGTTAACGGTGGGTGTTTTGGTTTCAGCTTTAGGTGGGTACAGCAATGCACTGTTTATATTTTCACTGGTGTTTGTAGTTGGACTGCTGGCTGTTTTGCTCATCAAAAACATACAACCGGATACACATAACCAAACCAATTAGACCAAATTTATATGGCACATATCACACTCAATAACGATCTGCCCGGCATACGTGGTTTAATGGCTTACCGCCCCGAAACTGAGGCTCCATTGAATTTCCTGGCCGAAACGCTGCTGCGCGATGATAATAATACGCTGAGCCGCGGCCAGCGTGAGCTGATCGCTACTTATGTATCCTACCTGAACGATTGCTTTTTCTGCCAGAATGTGCATGGTGCTATTGCCGGGCACTACCTGGGTTGTGATATTGAACAGATAGACCAGATAAAGCATGATTTTAAAACGGCAGAACTGGATGAAAAAATGAAGGCTCTGCTCGCTATAGCAGCCAGCGTGCAAAAAGGAGGCAAAAATGTTACAGCAGAACAAATTGAACAGGCGCGCGAAAGCGGAGCAACCGATATAGAGATACATGATACCGTATTGATAGCAGCGGCATTTTGTATGTTTAACCGATATGTGGATGGCTTGGCAACCTGGGCACCTACCGACCGCAAAGTATATGTAGAGCGCGCGCCGCAACGAGCGCAGGACGGTTATCAATCGAGTGTATTTAAATAGGGGGATTTAGGTTTAAAATGAATGTTCTGGATGTTAATAGCCTTCCAGTCATTACCCTAAAACGGTATCAGCAATAACATTATAAAAAGATCAACCAAAATGGCACATATCAAATTATTGAATGAGGAATTACCCGGCATTGTGGGTTTGTTAAATTTTCGCCCCGAAACGGCTAAGCCTTTGCTTTTACTGGCCGAAACTCTGTTAAGAGGACCGTCATCGTTAACCAGCGGAGAACGCGAGATCATTGCAGCATCGGTTTCCTGGTGGAATGGTTGTCATTTTTGCCATACCTCGCATGCTGCCGCAGCTGTAGCGCATTTGCAATGCGATCTTGGCCTGATCGACGAGATCAAAAAAGGATTGCCCAATACGCATGTTTCAGAAAAACTAAGGGCATTATTGCATGTTGCGCACCAGGTTCAGCGGAGCGGGAAGGATGTAAGTTCGGAAGATGTGGCCCGCGCGCGCGGAGCGGGCGCAACCGACCAGGAAATACACGATACTGTACTCATCGCGGCAGCATTTTGCATGTATAACCGCTACGTTGATGGCCTTGGTACATGGGCTCCGGAACCCAATATCGCGTACAAAGAAATGGGCGAACGCATGGCGCATGTAGGTTACGGTAAATCGTAAAAATTGCCGTTATGCCTTTCGGAGCACGTTGATCGGGTTTATCTATCCTGATTTTTACATACCGTTCAACTGAATAGCCCTTTTTTGTAGGTTTTATTTGCTGAAATCCTGTTATTTTTAGGCAGAAGCTTTTAATGGTTGAAGCAGACGTAAACCTATCAGCATGATTCGTCATATTTTTAGCGGACTAATAACAGCGATTTCCCTCACGTTCTATTGTTCGTTCGCTTCTGCACAAAACGATACCGGTTTTATTAAACACGCCAGCGCTTCTCTCGAAAAGCATGCATCAGATCGACCGATTGAAAAAGTTTACCTCCACCTTGATAAAAGCAATTACGACCTTGGCGATACCATCTGGTACAAAGCTTATACCGTTATCGGACCCAGTCATCAGCTCTCGGTTCTTAGCGGGGTGCTGTATGTGGAGTTAATTGGTCCGGCTGATACCGTTATGGTTCGGCATATATTGCACCTTACTGCAGGTGTGGCCTGGGGAGGACTACCCCTGCCCGATAAAGCCAGACCTGGAAATTACCATATTCGCGCCTATACTAAATGGATGCGCAATGAGGATGCGGCTTATTTTTATAACCAGGAGGTACGAATTGGTGGTTATGAAAATGTTCCGCCTGTAAGAAAAGTTGTTTCCAATCCTGATGTTCAGTTTTTCCCCGAAGGCGGCTGGCTGGTAAATGATCTTAGATCCAAAGTGGCGATCAAAGCAGTAAACGCCAATGGACTGGGGCAAAACATCAAAGGTGAAATTGAAGACAATGAAGGCAATGTAATCGTTGATTTTGAAACAAGGCATCTGGGTATGGGGGCATTTGCCTTTGAGCCCCAGATTGGTAAATCTTACAGGGCGAAAATAACCACAGCCGAAAGCAGTTATATCGTCCCGCTGCCTGCAGCTAAACTTAAAGGCTATACCCTGAGCATCAACAATGCCGATGCGGATAGTATCTTTATTAAAGTTGCAGCCAATGAAACGCTATTCAACGAGCAACAGCATCACAGTTTCTATATTACAGCCCAGATTTCAGGCAAAGTCTATTATGCCGCAGCCGGTAAACTTGAGGATAAAGTATTTACAGCATCAGTTGATAAAAAGCGATTTCCATCGGGTATTGCGCAGTTTACGCTGTTTTCGGAGCAGGGCGAACCCCTGAATGAGCGGATAGTTTTTATACAAAATAATGATACTCTTAAACTCCATGTCGCCGCCAGGCCTATTTCGGCAGTACGCGGGCAGGTAAAGGTAGACTTTGTAGCCGGTAACGAAAATCAACAGGGCGTTGCTGGTACTTTTTCTGTAGCCGTGATCAATGAAAGTATCGTTAATAATGCGGAGGCAAACGAAGGAACGATATTGAATAGGTTGTTGCTGACTTCGGACCTGAAAGGTTATATCGAACAGCCCAATTATTATTTTATTGATCGATCAGCTGAAACTAAAGCTGACCTTGATATACTGATGCTGACCCAGGGTTACCGCCGATATGACTGGAAGCCGATATTGAATGATACCCTTCCCGGCATTACCTATCAACCGGAAGACGCGCTATCGCTTTCGGGCACCATCAAAACCTTTTCAGGCAAACCAGTGCCGAATGGGAAGGTTACTTTAGTGGCCATACACGATAAGCTTTTGGCCGATACAGTAGCAGATGCCAATGGTAACTTCAAATTTACCGATCTTGAATTACCCGATTCGGCAAAGCTGGTTTTGAGCGCAAAAAAGAGCAATAACAGCAATAGCCTGGAACTCGCCGTAAGTCAGCCGGTTTATCCCGGTATCGCCAAAAAGCCGCATGCCGGGCGGGATAATATGCCGGATTTGCAAGCTACAGCTGTTACAACTGCAACTACAGACTCTGCTGCTTTTCAAAAGCAAAATGCTGAATTTTTGAAACGAAAACGCCAGTTGCACGAAGTGGTGATCAAGGCCCGAAGGGTGGTAAAACGGGAGCCGCCCGACCTTGAGAATTCGGCTAATATGAACGGTGCGGGAAATGCCGATCAGGTGATCATGTCTAAAGACCTGGTTGGATGCGTAAACCTTGCAGAATGCTTAATGGGCTTAATGCGCGGAGTTTCCTGGCGAAGAGAGGGAGTCGCTGGCAAGGTTGATGTACCTTATAATAATCGGACACATGGGATGCACGCACCCGGAAAGATGGTAATTTTTATCGATGGTGCGCCGCAAGCTGTTAATTTGGAGGATATCGACCCTAAAATTATTCATAGCATTGAAGTGTTGGAAAGCGCTGCCTACATGATGGTTTATGGTTATGATATGGGTGGTGGCGTGATATTAATTACCACCAAACATAGTGGCGACAAGGATTATTTCATGAGTGTTCCCGCTCAGCCCGGCACTATCAAATACATATTTAATGGGTATTATAAAGCGAAAGAGTTTTATTCACCACGGTATGATGGTCCGCAGAACAATGCAGCCATACCCGACCTACGCAGCACCATTTACTGGAACCCTAATATCATTACAGATAAAGATGGCAAAGCCTCAATCGACTATTTTAATGCTGATGGTAAAGGCATTTACCGTATTGTGGTTGAAGGAATTGATAGCGATGGCAATTTAGGAAGGGTGGTGTACCGGTATAGGGTGGAATAAAGGACACGATTGTTGAACACGATTTTGCGGATTTATTTTAGATAGACAGGATTTCCTGGCACACGCTTCCGCAAGCCTCCCGGCTTGTGGCCCTCCTGCATGGTAATGAACTATGCCTGCCAATAGCTTATAAGTAAAAAAATGCACAACCGGCTTTGGATAACAAATTTGACGGATGCATGGCGGTTACCTGTCTAAATGCCACAAGCCTGGAGGCTTGCGGCAGCGGTGCTTTTTTATTAACCAGATTTCCGTAGAATTGGATATTTACTCCTAAATTTATTTTAGGACAATAGGCCGGAAAACAATAGTAACATCAAGGAGGCTATTTAGTCCAATGGAGAGCTAAAAAACCCGTTTATGAGGCAAATGGTTAAAAAATATTCAGTCTTAATAGGGATAACAATATCCATTATTTTGATAATGGTAGCCATTTCAGTTTACCCCGGTGGCACCATGTTCGATGAATATACTACCGGCTTCGATTGGGCAAAAAACTTCATGAGCAATCTTTTTGGAGCCAGAGCTTTGAATGGCGCCGAAAATACTTCCAGATTTTGGGCATAGGCAGGGATGTTGTTGCTTCCTTGTAGCTATGCTATATTTTTCATCAACATGTCGAAAAAAATAGCCGATAAAAATGCTGCCGTTATTTTAAAATATGGGGGCTTAGCTAATATTTTTTTTACGTTTTTAACGATAACTTCTTTACATGATATCATGTTGATCATTTCAACTTCTTTGTTTTGGACATGTTTAATTGTTATCACTGTTATGATCATGAAAACCAAACTTCATCTATTTAAATTCTTTTGCATAATAAGCCTTTTAGTTTTTTATTATACGGTGTACTTATGGGGTATCAGTGATTGGAGTTTATTGCCAATAATGCAAAAAGTAAATTTTCTAAGTTCTACCTTATTGGTATTGGGGCTTGAATATTTCACTAAACAGGATGATTTTGCCCATATCAAATCAAAAACACAAAAGAAATTAACCGCGATCCATGCCAGCTAAAAATTCAAAAAATTAGTTCGTGTTTTCAATCCTATCACACGCTTCCGCAAGCCTCCCGGCTTGTGGCCCGCATACATGGTAATGAACATAGCCTGCACGCTCCCGCCAATTTTGATAGTAATTTTACAAGAAAATACCGGCTAATTTAGCGGTTGATGCAGATAACCCTTACAAGTTTTTATTTCTGTTAAAATAGATGACAACGAGGTCTTCCATGCCAACCCATGCCCGCTTATTGCTGATAACGCTGTTGGGGTTTGCCCCGTATTTTGCCCAAAGCCAGGGACCAGATTCGGTGTTTAAATGGCCATCAGTTTTACGCGTTGGTGTTCCGGCCGATTATGCGCCATTTGCATTGGCAAAAGGCGATTCTTTATCCGGTTCGGACATTTCCATGGTCCGGGCACTTGCCGCGGCCATGCATGTTCGTTTAGCTTTTGTAAAAACCAGCTGGCCAAACCTTATGCGCGATATGAAGGACCATAAATTTGATCTGGCAGTTGGCGGCATCAGCATTACGCCTGAAAGGCTGGCGATTGCGCCATTTTCAATTCCCTACCATACCGGGGGTAAAACTTTTATTTGTTTACGTCAGGATAGCTTACGTTTCCTTAGTCCGGCTACTGTAAACAAGCCGGGTATAAGGTTGATCGTTAACAAAGGAGGGACCAACGAATCGGTGGCACGCGCTCAGTTTCCTCTGGCAACCTTAATTGTTTACCCCAATAATACAGGTGTGTTCAGCGAGATCATTGCCGGACGTGCCGATGTGATGCTCACAGATGATACCGAAGCAGAATTACAAGCACGACAATACCCTCAATTATGCCGAAGTTATAGCGGAACAATTGCCCGTTACCATAAAGCGATATGGGTACAAAATGATAAAGCCCTGATCAGTTTTATCAATAACTGGTTGCAAAATAACCTTAAAGCGGGGTATATCGGGCATTGGTTTTGCCAGGCGCTAAGCGCTGATTGATCATAGCAGGTTTTGCGAAACAACAGGACTTGCGGCAACTGGTATTTATTGCAATTACATCCTGATTAAAGAATAATAGTTTTCCGGATGCCCAAACTTTACAAACCCATGCCTTTCAAGTATTCTGATCGATCGCAAATTTTCAGGATCTGTTTCGGCTATGATGGCGCGCAGGCCTAAGCTGTTAAACGCAAATTCGAGTACATGGGTCAAAGCTTCCTGCATCAATCCCTGACCTTGTTGATTGGGCTGCAATTCGAAGCCTATTTCAGCGCGGTATTGATCAGGTTCGAAGTTTCGCAAGCTGATTGTGCCTAATAGTTTGGGCTCATTTTTGCGGGTGATCACCCAATAAAGACCTTCATTCTTCTGCGTGATCTGGTGGATGATCGCTATAAACTGCTTCACTTCATCCAATGAGCCGGGCATGGGCCGGTTTAAATACCGGTTGACACGTTCATCTGTTCGCAGCGCAAAAAGTTCTGTAACATCATCATCCTTTAATTGCCTAAGTAGCAGGCCCGGTGTAATTATTGTTGGGAAGGGGTGAAAATTAAGCACAAGCATTTTGTATCAAATTGGTGATAATTTGCACCTTTTTTGTTTAGCAGGATCAAATCAATTTATTATTGCGCCTGGGGCTCACTCTACCGAAAAATAGTATACCTGGTGCCCTAAATTACCTTTTTGATCAATTCCTTCAATAACGATACGGTAATTTCCGGCAATAGCAGGTGTGTTAAAACTAAATGAGGTATTTCCATTTTTATCGGTAACCAGGTCGGGATTCCAGTAAACTGTTGCCGGTGAGCAGTTACCGTTTTCCATAGTGCTCAAAGCTTTATAATTTGCAGGTTTGAACAAATGCCCTTTATAAAAACCCCTGGGATTAATTTGCAAGGCGCCAGAAGACAATGAATTGGTAATACTGCGCTGCTCCTGGCTTTTGGTTGTAATAACCATAGCGCCACCGCCAGTATTGGCGTTGTAAATACCGGCATTGGCTCCTTTAAATAATTCGATCAGGGCAATTGAATTAGGATTGAGTTGATTGATTCCGGCACCGTCCATCACAGTACCATCAACAACAATGGTTATTGGTTCGTTAAGCCCCTGCAGATAGGGTATTCCTCTTTTTCTGACAAAATCAACCCCGCGTAATAAACCGCTCAAAGCCGAAGATAAATTTGGAGCATTGTTGATCTCTTCGCCCCTGATCACCTGATCGGCATTGCTAGTATGCTTTTGATCGGCCGGCTTTAATTTTTCGTAGTTTTTAACGGTTGTCCCATCTAGGTAAGCTACTTTGCTGGTTTTTAGTTTTTGCTGACTATCCGGTTCAATGTTTAAAAGTTTGATCGAATCTACAGTAGATTTAGCAAACCGATCATCCCCAATCGGCCATAATTCATCTTTAACCCAGGTAATCAGCAGGGGTGCCTGACTCTTAACCGGGCCTGAGGGCTGTAGAATAAAGTGGGTGCCATCTTCAAAGTCGAGGTTTTCAAATTTAAAACGACCTTTTTCATCCGTTTTAGTGCTCAACATGTTTCCTCGGGGAATTACCAGTAAAAAGAAATCTTTGTAAGCATAAGGCAATCCTGTTTTTTCTTTAACGCTTCCGCTTATTGTCAGGGCCTTTTCGGGTTGATATTGAATGGGTTTAAAACTGTTTTTTATAAAATCATTCCAGGGCAGCAGATTGGCGCCTCTTGTAAGCATGAGCAAATCTAAAGCTGCTGATGCGTCTTTTGCCCCCGAAAAATAATATCCGGCCTGCTCAATATCATCCCTGAAGTCGGTACCCAGCAACGCACCGGTCAAAATATTTTGCTCGCGGTCTTCGACCGGTTTAGATGCATTTTCATTTGAAACTGCGGCAGAGAGATGTACTTCTGCTATGTTTTCTGATTGCAGTTTTGTATTGACTGTAATTTGTGCTTTTTCGCCCTTTTTATAGATCGTATGATCGCTTTTGACGGTCAAATTGAGCAGATCGGAATTGCTGATAAAAAACTGACGCTGGCTGATCAATTGTAGACTATCTGACAAAATACAAGCCAGTGCAATGCCTATATTGAATTTGGTTTTAGGAATATTAATTTCATTAGTTTTATTATTCAACACGATAGCGATCGACCTGCTAAACCCTCCGGAATAAAGCACCAGGTGGAGTTGCTTATTTTTATTTTCCTCGAAATAAAGATCATCAGACCGAATAATCAATTTTAAGTCACCAAGTGAATCCCTTCCTGACAAAACCAGGCCTTTCAGTTTAACAGCCGGTAATTCATAGTTAATTTGGGAGCCATCTGAAAAGGTCACTCTGGCACTATAACTTTTACCAGGTTCGGGCTTTAAGAAAAACATGCCCATGCCCCCGTGGCTGGTATGGAACTTCGCAATTTCGCTGCCCCTATTATCAATAACAATGCCCGATGCGTCTAATCCATGCCCGTCGGAGTAGCAGGCGTTGAAACCTATTTTTGTCTGAAGTCCGGCGACTAATTGTCCGCCTTCCGGAAAAAAGCTTATCGCCGGCTTTTGCTTGTTTCCGGAAGATTCATGTACAGGATCGGCTCCTGATTTAGCCGACCTGATATCGATCATTTGCTCAAAAAATTGATCGGGTTGGTTCTTCATGTAATTGGTATATGCCCTGATGTGGTAATGGCCGGTTGGAAGAACATCCGGAAGCGCAAAATCGCCCCAGGCCAGTCCATCAACAATTTGCAGTTTTATGGCATTGACCAAGCGGTGATGATCATCTATCAGATCCAAATACAATACACCACTCAGGGACGAAGGTTGGTGGCGCGCCCTGTTCAAAACATAGGCTTTAAAATAAATGGTATCTCCGCTGGAATAAATGGTTTTGTCTAAGTGCAGGTGTACACTTTCGGCAGGAAATTGATGAGAAAGAATATCCTCCAGGCGATGTTCAAAAGTACTATCGTTCTGCGAAAAGCCATGCAGACAAAACATGGACAATAGCAGCGTAAGAAAACCAAAACAGAATTTCATGCTTCCGGGAAATAATTCCTCTTCATCAATAGGTGCAGGAGCTTATCAAATGTAATTAATTTGGCAAATGGCAGGTAATGAATTTCATAGGCTATACTAAGACGACCTGAAATATGACTGATCTTTGCAGCTTAAGTATAGTGCCTAAAGAAGAAACGATATATGATTTTAGAAAAGACGGCAAATCAGCGGTGCTGTTGTAGCCAGACGATCAGCAATCAATTTGGTAAGTACCTACTTCAGCAATAATTTAAAACGCTTTGAATCCGGTGTATTGATACCCACAGGAAGACTGGTAAAACTGTAGCCAGCAAGCCGTAAGTCGGTAGTATCGCTGCTTAAATTGTCAACCAGCAACACTTTAATACCCGAAGGGATATTGCTGATTGCTGAAATGCCGATATTAAAGGTACCGGATTGCCGGATGCCTACATGGAGCTTTAATGATGAGTTTGCTCTGAACGGTAGTGCCTGGATGGCGCAGGAAATACTATCTGCTGTAAGGCTCGAAATAGCGGCTATACCAAATCCCTGAAAATAAACAGCATCTGCCTGCGGCGTATAATAAGGCGATGCATTTCGTTGAAAAACAAGAACAGTTTCGTCAATGATCGAAGTATCGTGTTTGATATGAATCTTGAACCATCCTCCATCAGGTATGGTATCTGTTGAAACTACGGCCACATTGGGGATATCGGGCAAGGGTGCCAGCGGCTCTTTTTTACAAGCTAATAAAAGCAATAGCAGGGAAACTATCAGGAATATGAATCGCATGTTGTTAAGTTTTGATATATGCTAACATACAGAAGTATTCGGCCTCGAAATACCACTTAAAATGGTGGTTTTTAGCGGGGTTTAGCGTAATTATGGCAGCAATTCAGCCTGCTCAAAATTGGTTTGAATAAATATTATCCAACTATGAAAAATAGAAGAGGGATTTTTAACAGCAAAAGCGTTTCGCCTCTGGCTTTGATCAAAGCTCGATATCCCGATGTTCTTTATATTCACGCTCTTCCTGAATATATTGCCAGGAAGCATATAACCACAATAAAAGGCAGATAATGAAAGCAAAATTCAGGATACCGGAAATAAAGATAAAGCAGGCAAAAAATAAGGCTGGTATTATCACCAGAATTAGTTTGAAATACCTAAACCAAAGTAAAGCAGGAAGCAATAGCAGGGAGAGATGGGACACAAAAATTAAAAATAATTCAATTGTCTGGCTATGGCTTATCGGATGGGCGGATTTCAGCCCGATAAGGTATTGTGCTTCGTAACTGCATAATAGAAGACTGCCGCCAAACGTATTAATTTGAAGCAGTAGCGTTGAAATGGCCAGTAATTTTAAAGTAAATCTGTAGTTCATGGCCACATCGCTAAAGTATGCTGAAAATCAATAGCATTATTACCACTATGGCGGAACTTACGATGATAAGCCTGAATGGATTGATGTTTCATTAGCAACGGCAAAATAGGCACCCAAAGCAGTTAGGAAAACTACAGGATTGTGTAGGTAAGAATTGTTTTGCTTCGGTTTAAAAAGATAACTTTGCCGCTTAACTTCTATAAAATGACCGAGCTTCCTCCATGCCCCCAGTGTAAATCAACCTATACCTATGAAATGGCCGATCTTTTGGTTTGTCCAGAATGTGGTTACGAATGGAATCCAAAAGAAGCTGAGGCTCCTGAGTCCACTTTTGTGGTAAAAGATTCGAATGGAAACCTACTTCAAAATGGGGATACTGTAGTGACCATTAAAACCTTACCTGTGAAGGGCACGTCACAAAGTGTAAAAGCAGGCACTAAGGTTAAAAACATTAAATTGGTCAATAGCGATCATAATATTGATTGTAAGATAGACGGGTTTGGTGCGATGGCGCTAAAATCAGAGTTTGTGAAAAAGGCCTAAGTTTTAAAAGCCCGATCTGGTATTAAAAAAATAAGGCCAATTCTATAGGCGATAGGGTAGACAAAATAGTTGATTTTATAATAGGAGAATTTGAAAGGTTATATCCTATTTACATGTTTATAAAGGCACCTATTTAAGTCTCAAATACTTATTCTTACCAAAAACTTTTTTGAATTAAATTGAAATTACTCTACTTTAATTGACAGCAACTTTGACAGTAAAAACAAAAAACCCTCATAAGTTCCTCACTTACAAGGGTATTTTGATAATCTAAGTAGCCCGTAGGGGAATCGAACCCCTGTTTCAAGAATGAAAATCTTGCGTCCTAACCCCTAGACGAACGGGCCTCTTTTTGGTCATTGGGCATTGGGGATTTGGCATTGAGCATTTCGCCAACCGCATATCCCCAAGCGTGGCCGCAAATATAGGAAGATTGCCGAATTACACAATCGGTGAAAAGTAAAATTTGATACCCGCTTTTTCAGGCGGCAAGTACGTTGCGGTATTTGAGTGGTGTGGTTTTATACCGGGTACGGAAAAGGCGGATAAATGAACTGGTACATTTAAAACCAACCATAGTTACAATGGTATAAATCGGATATTCCGTTTTGGCCAGCAATAATTGCGCGCGTTGCAAACGTAACTGGATCAGGAACTGGTGGGGCGACTGGTTATATGCCAACTTAAATGTTCGCAATAAGTGATTAACGGAAAGGCAGGCATGGTCGGCCAAACTCTCAAGGCTTACATTACGACTATAATTGGCATAAAGGTATTCCTTGGCCAGGTTCAGACGACGAAGTATCTCAACCCGGGTTCCATAATGCAAAAAGTTGAGCTTTCGTGCTTTATCTATGATCTCATCGTTGTAGATATTAAAAAAGGTCCTAAGGCAGCGTTCGAGGTACACATTTAACAGTTCTTCATCGTTTCCACCTTCTTCAAGATAATCTTTTAGACGAATTGCCGCATACTTGATCTCCATTTTAAATGGGTACACGGTTTCTACAAGTTCTGATAAAAATAGCGAGCCATTTGCAACAATATTTAACACCGTGTGATTGTCATTAGTTGAATTGAAAAAGCTATTCAAATAATCGGCATCCATTTCAATGGTTAGCACCGTAGCGTTGGGATCAACCATATTTGTAAACCGTGTACCTGCATTCAAAACCATAAAAGTATCGTTTTGAATATCAAGACGACGGCGCCCTATAAGGCATTGCTCGGTTCCGTCAAAAACAAAGCGGAGCGTAAATCCTTCTGCTGTTTGAACTCCTACATTTGGCAAATTGCCGCTTGTGATCCTGCATTTATTTCTTAATACCCTGGTTTGGTTCATAACATTTGGGATAACGTATGCTGCTGAGTATAAAGATACTCCGGTGAGTAAAACACGTTATCACCCTATTGGGGGGATTTTGAGAATTTAGTGCAAAAACCTTTTAGCACTGCATTTGAACTGATGTCAGATAAGCTTGTTCTCTTTGGCAGCCTTAATGGCATCGGCCCTGGAATTGACATCCAGCTTCAGGTAGATATTTTTGATGTGGCTCCTTACGGTTTCCAGGTCGATAAACAGATCCCTGGCAATCAGGCTGCGGCTTTTGCCTTCTGCAATTTGTTCCAGTATTTGTGTTTCGCGTTTGGACAAAGGCGATTCCTGGTTGCGCTGGAACGATTTTATCACCATGCGCGCTATATTGACGCTCATTGGGCCTCCCCCATCTTTCACTTCTCTTATTGAATCTACAATACGCGAGGCTGGTGTATTTTTGGTAAGGTAGCCCGAGGCTCCATTTGCCAAAGCTTCGAAAATAGTTTTTTCCGACTCGTAAACAGTGAGAATCAGAATATAGGTGTGAGGCAACATGCGTTTTAGTCTGGGTATCGCCTGTATGCCGTTTGTGCCGGGTAATTCAATGTCGAGCAGTATTACGTCGGGGCTATCCTCGGCTACGGATTTTGCCGCATCATCAAATGATTCATAGCTATTAACTACTGAATAACCCTCGGTTTGGCCTATCAGGAGTGCATAGCCCTCCCGGATGATCTGGTCGTCTTCAATAATAACAATCCTGATATTTTTACTCATAATGTTTAATTGAAATTAAACTTTAACCGGATTTGCCATACTAATGGTAAGCGTAACAAATGTACCTTTTCCGGGTTCCGACTGTATATCAATATTGCCGCCTATACGGTTTGTGCGGGTTATAATATTGTTGATGCCCTGCCCTTTATAGGATTCGCTTTGCTGAAAACCGGATCCATTATCACTTAGCGAAAGCGTTATGCTGGTTTTTTCAAGGTGATCAAGTTTTAGAGTAACCACAGTTGCCTGAGCATGCTTAAGGATATTGTTTAATAATTCTTTAAATATCATAGGTATGTTGCGGCTATACTCCAGAGGTAATTTAATAGCATTAAGCGATTCATCAATTCCGTCAAATTCAAACTCTACTTGCGTATCCAGGAATAACTCGTTGCCAAAATCTTTGATATGATTTAAAATTTCATACAAGTTATCACTTTTAGGGTCCAGGGCCCACAGAATGTCCTTGGTGCCATTATAAAGTGATGCCGCATTTTGTCTGATCTGTTCTAAAAGCTTCTTTTGGTCGCCTTGTGTCTGATCCATTTTAGTATCCAGAATTTCGGAAAGTACCGTTATGCGTGTGAGTTTGTTGCCAAGTTCATCGTGGAAATCTTCGGCAGTTTGTTGCCGTATCCTCAAACTCTCGGCACGTTTGGTGGCTTCTATTACCCGCTGCCTTTTCAATTTCCGCCGGTATAGAAAGTTTTGAATAACAAACCCAAGCAGGATAAATGAAGCCACTACAGCCAAACGGAATGGGGTAGTTTGATAAAACGGCGGTGTAATTGAAAATGAAAAGCTGGCGATATTTTCTGAAGGGATACCTCCGGAACTTAGCGCTTTTACCTCAAATGTATATTTCCCCGGTGGTAACGAAGGATAATCGACCACATCGTTTGTTACAGGTGCAGAATAGGATTTATCGAGCCCCCGGAGTTTGTAACGATAACTTATGGCGTTGGGGTTACTTAAATCAACCCCCCGAAACCAAATTGCGAGATGGTTTTGGTTATGGGATAGCGTTGCCCCTTCAGTAAGCACAGTGCTATTGTCCCAGCCAATTGAAGAACCGATCTGCGATACCAATCGGGCTGAACGTATGATAACATGTGGCGCTGTAGCTCCGTTTTGCTTTGAATCAGTATTATAAATTATTGCACCTTTCGTAGTTCCGATCCAAACTTTATGATCAGCGTAAAGTGCAGCATTCTGGTTCGATTCTAAAATAAGTGATTTCGGGCTGTCATTACCGGCTACTGAAAATAGGTTTCTTGTGGTGTCAAGCAAAAGACGATTTACGCCGCGCCCGGTACCTGCCCAGATAACTCCCTTATCATCAGACACAAGGCTATAGATCGTATTTGAATTTAAACCGTCTTTTAGGCTGTAATTATTAATTTGTCCGGTGGTTCTGTCCCAGGTAAAAACGCCTCTGTCGTCGGTGCCGAAAACGAGGTCGTTTTTATATTTTAAGATACTGAATACTGCTGAAGTTCTGAGTGGATTTAGTTTAAATGATTTTGCCAGATTTTTATTTACCAGCAGCGCAATACCATCGTTGGTGCCCACAATCACCGAGTCGTGGCCCAGTGTAACGATAGAAGATAAAAAGCGATAAAAATTTGCAACCCGGCGGGGTGCACCATTTTCCATATAAAAACACCCGCCTGATGTAATTATCCATAGTACCCCGGCATTATCTTCTGTTACGCCATTGACAGCATAATTATTGAGTGCTTTGATGCGTCGGGTAGTTCCATTGCTGTAACTCCATAATCCATTGATGGTGCCTATCCATAAAGTGCCTCTGCTGTCAACATAAAGGTGTTGTATCCGTTTCAGATCAGGGTCATTCTGGCCAAGGTTTATTGTAGTTAATTTTTTGCCATCATACTGCATCAATCCACCGCCATACATGCCCAGTAAAATATTTCCTTTTTTATCGCGACTAATAGCCATCACCACCTGATTAAAGGGTAGCCCCTGCGAACGGTCGAGCATTACGAATCGCTGACCCTCATATTTGTACAAGCCATTTCCCTGTGTGGCAAACCATAGGTTATTGTCGGCATCGTTATAAACGTCGGCTACCGAATTATCAGTCAATCCATTGATTGCCGTAAAATGTGTTACCTGATGATTTTTGATATAATAGGCGCCGATCGTGGTCCCGATCCATAAATTATTATCCGCATCAAGCGTCGTACAAAGCAAATAAGATTTGAGTGCTATTGCCGCCATTGCTTTACTTTCAAAAGGTACTAACCGGCCGTTAATAACGGTATAAACGGCGGTATAGGTTTGAAGGTAAATTTTACGGTTGTCAATTTTATCAAAGAAAATATGAGCCACATAAAATGACTGTTTCAATGTTGGAAAGGATGTTAAACTGATCCACTTGCCGTTTTCGAGATAATACAACCCTTTTTTGAAAATTGAAACATACAATCGGCCTTGTTTATCAGTAGCTATACTGGTAACTGCATTTTTAACCGTATCCTGCACCCATTGCAGTTTTACGGTATCACCGGTTATCCTGAACAAGCGTCCCCCGATGCCTGCCCAAATATTTCCACTGCCGTCCTGAACTATATTACGTACCCTGCGATTATCAAGACTATCCGGCAGTTTTATATTGATCAATTTATTATTGACCACCTTTACCAGGCCACTTTGTGTGCCGAACCACTGGTTATCGTTTTTGTCGGTAAAAACATAGTTGACAAAGTTAGTTGGCAGACCGTTTTGACGGGTGTAAGAAATAAATTCCTTGCCATCAAACCGGCAGGCACCACCAAAAGTGGCTACCCAAAGGCGGTGTTCGTGATCGAGTGCAAGGTTATTTACCTGTGATTCGATCAAACCATCCTCAATATCGTAGTGGGTAAACGTATATTTTTGAGCCCTGCATAGCATTGTGCCTGCAAACAGAAAAAATAGCAAGCTCAACACTCTGATAAAAAGAGATGCGCAATTGCTGTTTCTTATTTTTTCCGACGGAGCCAAATTCATTATCAATTAAATGTACTATCAAATAACGTTTATTTAAAAAATAATTGACTCCCCCTATTAGGGTGATTCCTTCAGTACCTCAGGTAGTTTGAAGTAAAATATATTTAATTTTGATTATGGGGAAAGCGCATCAATACCAATTAACTATAAAATGGACCGGAAACCGTGGTACCGGCACCAGCGATTACAGGAGCTACGGTAGAGATCATACGATAAAAGCCACAAATAAAGTTGAAATTTCAGGCTCATCTGATCCGGCTTTCAGGGGCGATCCCACATTGTATAATCCCGAAGAATTGCTTGTTGCGGCATTATCTACCTGCCATATGCTTTCTTACCTGTATGTTTGTGTATTAAATGGCGTTATTGTAGTCGACTATCAGGATACCGCTACGGGTGCAATGAGCGAGACTCCCAACGGCGGAGGGCATTTTACCGAAGTGGTGCTCAATCCTGTAGTAACAGTTAAAGAGGTATCAATGCTTGAAAAAGCAAACCAACTTCACCATAAAGCAAGCGAGCTATGTTTTATTGCAAATTCAGTTAACTTCCCGGTAAGGCACCAACCAGTTAGTGTTATAGGATCTTAGATATCAACAGGCCTCATCCTGGGCACAAGCAAATGCATGATGACCCAAGCCAGCAGATAGGCACTGCCGCATACGAAAAACATGATGTAATAAGCTATTTCGATATGATGAATAGCCCGATAATGAACAAACATGTTTTTCTGAACAAACAACGACAAAAACACACTACCCACTGATCCGAACATGCCACCTAATCCGGCAACTGAGCCTATTGTACGCTTTGGGAACATATCAGATACCGTCGTAAAAATATTAGCGCTCCAGGCCTGGTGAGCAGCAGCAGCAAGGCCAATGATCAGAACGGCAAGCCACATATTGATGTTTCCTAAAATTTGGGCAAAGATGATGGGTACCACGGCAAATGCATAAATAAGCATTGAAGTCTTTCTTGCTCTGAACACCGTCCATCCACGTTCAATAAGTAGCTTAGGGAAATAGCCCCCCAAAATACTACCGGCCATTGATATCACATACACAGCAGCAACGGGAACCGCTATAGCTTTTAAAGTCAATTTATATTCGCTTTGCAAAAAGTCTGGCAGCCAGAATAGATAGAACCACCAGATCGGGTCAGTTAAAAACTTACCTAATGCAAAGGCCCAGGTTTGTTTAAAACCCAATAGTTTATGCCAGGCTACAGGCGCCAAATGTTGTTCGCCATCGCCGCCTGTTTCGGCATCGCTGTAGATATATTTCAACTCAGAGGCTGTAGCACGCTTTTGTCGCGATGGTATTTCATAAAGCCAGAGCCATAAGATCAGCCAGATAAAGCCTATAGAGCCCGTAATTACAAATGCCATCCTCCAACCCCATGCTGCTGCAATAAAAGGTACTGTTAAGGGGGCTATAACTGGTCCCACACCCGCCCCGGTATTAAATATACCTGTAGCCAGCGCTCGTTCTTTTTTGGGGAACCACTCCGCCACAGTTTTAATTGCCGCCGGAAAATTGCCTGCTTCGGTTAGGCCCAATGCCGACCTGACAAAGATAAATCCGAAGGTGCTGTTTACTATTGCGTGTAAAACGGCAGAGACGCTCCATAAAAACGTAGCCAAAAAATAACCAAGCTTTGTACCGAGCCGATCGATCAACCGGCCGGCAAAAAGTAAACCAATGGAATAGGCGATCTTAAATGCTATCTCAATATTGGCGTAGTCGCCATCGTTCCAGCGAAAATCTTTGGTGAGTGTATTTTTTAGTAAACTGATCACTGCCCTATCCAGGTAGTTGATCGTAGTAGCAAGGAAAAGCAGTGCACAAATCACCCAACGATAGTTCCCTGGCTTTGAATTCGTCATGGTTTTGCGTTTTTTACCAGGTCAAGCGCTTTGATGGTATCGCTATATAATTGCTCGTAAAGTCGTTCGTCTAAAACACGTTTGCTGATCAGTTTACTACCCATGCCTACTGCGCAGACGCCCGCTTTAAACCAGGTGCCTATATTTTCAGCATTAAGCTCTACCCCGCCGGTGGGCATAAATAATTGTCCCCTGAAAACATCTGAAACAGCTGTTACAAACCCCGGACCTAATATATTTGCCGGGAACAGTTTGATCAAAGCCGCACCCTGTTCCCTGGCATTGTGTATTTCGCTGGGGGTCATGCAACCCGGTATCCATAAACCTCCGAGCTGGTTTGCAATTGTGCCAACTTCCGCGTTCAGGTTAGGTGCCACTATAAAATCCGCACCTGCTTCTGAGTATCTTATTGCATCGACTTTGGTTGTGATGGTACCGGCACCGAAATAAAAATCGGGCATTTCCTGATCGACCGCATCTTTCAATATTTTAAAATTGTCAAATGCTTCTTTTGCCCGGTTCGTGTATTCCATTACCCTTACTCCGGCCCGGTAAAGTGTACGTACCACCTGCAGGCTCACTTCAACATCCTCATAAAAAAACAAAGGCAACATGCCCTGCTGTATAATGCTGTTGAGTATGGTTTCTTTATTTTTCATTTGTTTCAGGCAAATTATATAATCTTCTGCTGACTTTCGGCCAAAATTTCTCCCACCCCCAAATTTGTCACATCAGCCTCAATGAACAATTTTTTAAATGCCGCTGCTGTTGCAAATTCGAGTATTTCTGCAGGCTGATGAATACGGTAAAATCCATAGATCAATCCCGCCATAAAACAATCGCCGCTACCTACTTTATTGATGATTTGTGGTGCATGATATTCCCTCGAAACATGAAACTCCCCGCCTGTATAAAATGCAGCATAGTAATTAGCCTGACCGTTACTATCAAAGCGAAACGTATTTGCAACAGCTGTACATTTTGGGTACCGCCGAATGATCTCTTCAGATGTTTCTTTGGCTGCTTCCAGGTAATCGCTCTTTTGACCCGATTCATGTAAAATACCACTTACAGGTATCCCCAGCATGGTTTCGGCCGCCCAGATATTCCCCATAACCACATCGCAATATTGAACTAGTTCAGGCAAAACTTCAACAGGGGTTTTTCCATATTTCCATAGCCTGGAACGGTAGTTGAGATCAATGGAAACCACAATATTCTTTTCAGATGCTATCTTCAATGCTTCCTCACAAACATCAGCTATATCCTGGCTGATGGCCGGACAAATGGCACTGAAATGGAACCAGCTTACACCCTCAAATGCTTTTTCCCAGTCGATCATCTCCGGCTTAAGCTCCGAAAATGCAGAGTAAGCCCGGTCGTAGATCAGTGCATCATTTTTTAAGTCTTTTCCTTTCGTCAGGAAATATAAGCCAAGGCGCTGACCGCGGTAATCGATAGCCATTTCAATGCCTTGTTGTTCCTCGAAAGCTACGATCTGTCTGGCAAGTCCGTTGTCGGGCAAGGCAGTTTGGTACCTTACAGGTATACCCCAAAGGTTCAATGCCGTAGCAACGTTTAACTCAGCTCCGGCGATAAAAAATGGCAATTGATTTTGGTTGAGCCACTGTCCTTCCTCATCCGGCGATATCCTTAAAAGCAATTCGCCGAAAGTGAGCACTTTGCCCTTGGGTTGTAACTTTAATGCCGATGCCATATGCTAAAATTCGAAATAGTTTTTGGCATTGTAATAACAAATATCCCGAATGATCTTCCCTGTCCATTCGATATCATGCGGCAATTCGCCATGGTCTATGTCTTCGCCGAACAGGTTACATAATATGCGCCTGAAATACTCGTGCCTTGGAAAAGATAAAAAGCTGCGCGAATCCGTAAGCATACCCACCATACGGCTGAGTAACCCTATATTCGAAAGTGTGTTCAATTGTTTTGTCATCCCATCCTTCTGATCCAAAAACCACCATGCCGAGCCAAACTGTACCTTGCCGGCAACCGAACCATCATTAAAATTTCCGATCATTGATGCCATCACTTCGTTATCTGATGGATTAAGGTTGTATATGATGGTTTTTGCCAATTGGTCTCTCTTATCCAGTTTATTAAGAAAACGGGAGAGCGACCTGGCCTGGCTAAAATCTCCGATTGAATCCCAGCCGGTATCCGGCCCCAGATTGAGCAACGCTCGTGTATTGTTGTTGCGCAGCGCACCCACATGGAATTGCTGCACCCAGCCTTTTTCGTGATCCCACAAAGCGAAATGATACAACATCGCCGATTTAAATTTCAGCACCTCAAGTGGTAGCAGACTGTAATGGTGCCTTATCTTTTTAAAGATGCCCTCGATCTCAGTTGCTGTGAAATCTTCGGCATACAAGTGTTCTAACCCATGGTCTGACAGTTTGCAGCCATTAGCTGCGAAATAGTGATGCCGTGTTTTCAAAGCTTTGAGATAGCTTTCAAAATCAATTATCCCAAATCCGGTGAGTTCCTGCAGGCGGTCGATATATTGATTTAAAGCATTGACATCATCTACCTGCATGGCCTTATCAGGACGAAAGGTCGGCAATATGCTGAGAGCAAAACCTTCAGTTTTTAGTTGCTGGTGATAGGCTAAGGAATCCAGCGGGTCGTCAGTAGTACATACTACTTCCACCTTCATTTTTCGCAATAGGTTTCTAACTGAATGATCCTCAGTTTTCAGCCTGGCTGAAGCTTCGTCATATATATATTGTGAAGTTGCAGGTGATAATAATTTGTCTATGCCAAAATACCTTTTCAGTTCCAGGTGCGTCCAATGGTAAAGCGGATTGCGTAGTGTAAAGGGTACGGTTTCTGCCCATTTTGCAAATTTCTGTTCGTCAGGGGCATTACCGGTAACAAAGTGTTCATTAACACCATTGGCGCGCATAGCCCGCCACTTATAATGGTCGCCATGCAGCCAGGCATGGGTGAGGTTGCGGAAGTTGATATCCTTTGCTATTTCATCGGGCGGCAGGTGGCAATGGTAATCAATAATGGGTAAGCCAGCTGCAAACTCGTGGTACAGCCTTTGTGCAGTTTTACCATTCAATAAAAAATCATCGTCCAAAAATGCCTTCATAGTTAAGCGTATAGCGTTTTTTTGATGCCCAATTCCAAACCGCGCAACTCCGCCAGGCCCTTTAACCGGCCAACTGCCGAATAGCCCGGGAAAGTATCATAATTAAAATCGTCCAAAAGTTTGTGACCGTGGTCGGGCCGCATGGGGATGGCAATATCCGTCCGGCCGCTGTCGGCGCGGTGCTTTTGTTCTGCGAGAATGCTTTTAATAATAGCATACATGTCCGAACTCCCTTCCAAATGGTTATCCTCATAAAAACTGCCGTCAGCCTCCCGTTTTACATTGCGCAGATGCAGGAAATGGATATGTTTGCCGAGCCGGTCGATCATCCCTGGAAGGTCATTATCTCTTCTTGCGCCTAAGGAGCCGGTACAGAAAGTCAACCCATTAGCTATTGAGGGGCTGGCGTTGATCAGGTCCAATAAATCTTCTTCTTTCGATACTACACGCGGCAAACCCAATATAGGGAAGGGTGGATCATCAGGGTGTATGCATAAGCGAATACCCATTTTTTCTGCTTCAGGGATAACCGCCTGTAGGAACCATGCCAGATTTTTCTTCAACTGCGCAGCGTCAATACCGGTATATTTTTCAAGATGCCCCTTGAACTGTTCAAGTGTTAATACATCTTTGGTTCCGGGCAGGCCTGCCATGATGTTGTTGATGAGCAGCTTTTTTTCGTCCGGATTTAAACCATCAAGATATGCTTTTGCCAAAACTTGTTGTTCATTACTGAATTCAAGAAAGGCTGCCTCCCGTTCTAGTATAAACAGGTCAAATGCTGCCAGTGCAGGGGCATGAAAACGTAATGCTGATGCTCCATTGTTTAACCTGAAATCAATATCGGTTCGCGTCCAATCCAACACCGGCATAAAGTTGTAGCAAACTATGCGGATATCGCTGGCGGCCAGATTTTTCAAAGTGGCGATATATTTTTCGGCGTACAGCTCGCGGTCGGGAGATGCTGTTTTTATGCTTTCGTGTACGTTGACACTCTCAACAACCGACCATCTGAGTCCCGCCGAACGGATCAGGTTGTTCCTTTTTTCGATCTCATCTATTGTCCATATCTCTCCTGCCGGAACGTGATGTAATGCTGTAACAATACCGGTTGCTCCGGTTTGGCTTATTGCCTGCAGGCTAACCGGGTCAGAAGGGCCGTACCAACGGAAGGTTTGTTCAAGGTTACTGAACATAGTGTTATTGGTGGTTTATATTTTCAGTAGCCTAATATAGGGTGTTTTAGCATTGGTTGTATTGGTTAGACATTGGGCAATAGTCACTGTTTAACAAATCACCAATTAACAGTTTTACTAGTGATCAGCTAAATATTAATAGTGTTACCAATCGGGTTTAACATGTTCAAATGTGTTAAATATCAAACTGATGAAAAATAAGATATTAGATATTAAAAGGTTAACAGGATTACTTGCTAAATAAATAGTTTAAAAATGATCTACGATAATCAAATCCTGATCCTTTTCGGCTGAGGCTGCGGGCAAGTGTTTGTTTATTTTACGTAGTAGAAGCAATAGTTTTTTTGCAGCGGTTTCTATTTCGCTTCAATTTAACCGGGCAAGTTTTGGCTAAAGCCAATTTACTTTTATTGTTAATCCCGCCTAAAAATGGGAACGCAACAATGATCGCTAAGCGAAATCCGCCGAAATTAAATTTAACTAATGCTAATCAAATATTGCCATTGGCTTTAGCCAACGGACTATTGCAAAACCCCAAAGGGCTTTAGCCCAAACTGCTTTATGCACACCGACCAATAAAAAAAGCGCCACGGAATACTCCGCGACGCCTATTGAATTGATTGATTGTTTGCTTACCAGAACCTGACGTACAATAACGAAATTATCATCAAGGTAATAACGATCATGGCAATGATGCCAGGTTGCAATTTGAACATGGTCTTATCCAAAACAAAAGCTTTCGGATTGATCTTTGGTCCGAACAGACTGATCAGGATCATAATAGCCATCGTAAAGAAGAATGCAAGTCCCATGCAAATATGGAATGGTATCTCATATGCGCCATCGGCATTTTTATAGGCGGTATACAAAAACGTCTCATGTCCAAGCCATTTTGGTGCGAGTTCGTTAAAGAAAATTGAAAGCAGGAAACCGGTGATCACACCTACAACAGCAGCACTGCCTGTGGTTCGCTTCCAGAACATACCTAATAGGAACATGGCGAATACACCCGGACTAATGAAGCCAGTGTATTTTTGAATAAAGGTAAAGCCACCCGTACCACCGATACCCAGGGTATCGTTCCAGGTAAATGCGATGGAAATAATTAACGCGGCAATGATGGTAATACGACCAACCCGCACCATATTGGCTTCATCGGCATCCTTTTTAATATACTTTTTGTAAACATCAAGCGTAAAAATTGTCGAGATACTGTTAGCTTTTCCAGCAAGCGAAGCTACGATCGCAGCAGTTAATGCGGCCAGTGAAAGGCCTATCAAACCGTTAGGCAAATATCCTAAAATTGCAGAGTAAGCATTGTCAGAAACTACTTCACCATGCTTGCTGTTCACCAGCATTTCTGCCTGCAACATTCCTTTTTGATGCAATACATAGGCTGCAATACCAGGTAACATCACTATTAAAGGCATCAGAAGCTTTAAAAAGCCTGCAAAAAGAATCCCTTTGCGTGCGGTCTGTAAATCAGCACCTAATGCCCTTTGGGTGATATATTGATTACAACCCCAATAGTTTAAATTGATGATCCATATACCGGCTACATATGAAAGGAGACCTGGTATCGTCAGATAATTATCTACCTGATGTTGCGACGAACCTGCTGTCGGTTTGGCAAATATCATATGAAAATGGTCGGGAGCATTCTTTACCAATTGATTAAATCCTTCCAATGCATTTTCACCAAAACCGAAAGCTTTACTTACTACCGTTAATGCAATATAAGTTGTGGCAAGGCCACCGATTATAAGCACGCTTACCTGGATCACGTCAGTAAAACCGATTACTTTCATGCCACCAAGTGTGATGAATACAGCAAAAACTGATAATGCGATCAGGATGATCTCAAATGATAAAGGTGTTCCACCCAGCAGGTTGTTTATGGCAAGTGAGCCTAAAAATAATATCGAGGTTAGGTTGACGAATACATATAAAAACAGCCAAAATATGGCCATGATCAGCGCTACCGTTTCATTATACCTCGTCTTGAGGAACTGTGGCATGGTAAAAATCTTGTTCTTCAGGTATACCGGAATAAACCATACAGCAACAATGATCAATGCAATGGCTGCGATCCACTCATAAGCTGCAACAGCTATACCAATACTGAAGCCATTTCCGCTCATCCCAATAAACTGTTCTGCAGAAATATTCGATGCGATCAGCGACGCGCCGATGGCCCACCAGGTGAGGGAGCCCTCTGCTAAAAAGAAATCGTGTGTATCAGTAACGGCTTTCTTTTTCTTGCGATAGATATAATAGCCGTAACCTGCTACTATAAAAAAATAGATCACGAATATGACGTAATCAACGATTTGAAATTTGCTCATGTTGGTTCTTTAATTGGTTTGGCGATGCTGCTCTATTCCCATCATGGCTTGCATCATCCTGGTTTATATGTGTTGGTTTGACAATTATAAATTATCTTTCTTATATTATCAATACATCGGCATTCGAATATAAACTATTTTATTAATTGAAACAGAAGAGCGCAATTTTATTCGGCGGCTATTTTTTAACCACAGAGAACACCGGGAAAGTACGGAGGGCACAGAGGCTTTTCTCTCTGCGAAACCCCTGGTGCCCTCTGCGGTTAAAATAAGTAACGCTAATCAATAAAGCTCCAAGGTCACAACCGATTTTGCGGGTAATGCCACCACCAGCTTATCGCCCTCTTTTTTAGCTCCGCTGAAGTTGGCCAGCCTCAATTTATCAGGCTGTTGAAAAGTGTTGATATCGGTCAGGTTAGCGGAAGTTAAAATTTGCCCGCTTATTTTGTTCCAGGTCATGCCATTCAAAACCGTTGAAAAATTGATGGTCTTGTGCGGATCAAGGTTAACCAGCGAAATATGAATCTTTCCCGAAGCATCCTGCGAAGCGGTAACACTCATGGCCGGTATTTTTTTTCCATTGAACTCGTAATCGGGTGAGTTAAGTTTAATGGGCAGGTATTTGGCATCCTGATGAACTTTATACAAGTCGAATACATGGTAGGTAGGTGTAAGCACCATCTTTTCTTTATCGGTCAGGATGAGCGACTGCAGTACATTGATGGTTTGCGCCAGGTTAGCCATTTTCACCCGGTCGCAATGGTTATTAAAAATATTGAGGTTAGTTGCCGCCAATAATGCATCGCGAAGGCTGTTCTGCTGATATAGAAACCCTGGGTTAGTGCCAGGTTCAACATCGGTCCAGATACCCCATTCGTCAACAACAAGTGCTACATTTTTTTCAGGATCATACTTGTCCATGATGGCCGAATGTTTGGTCACTAGTTCCTCCATTTTAAGTGTGCTTACCATGGTATTAAAATATTCCTGCTCATCAAAACTGGTTGCAGAACCTTTATGGCCCCAGTTACCAGTAGGTACAGTATAGTAGTGCAGCGAAAGCCCCCACATATCCCAACCAGCATTCTTCATCAGCACCTCTGTCCAGTTATAGTCGTCGCCGTTTGGTCCGCTGGCAATTTTTTTCAGCCGGGCACCAGGGTAATTACGTGCGTATACAGCATAACGCTTGTATTGATCGGCATAAAACTCTGGTGTCATATCGCCGCCACAGCCCCAGCTTTCGTTGCCAACACCCCAAAAAGTAACTTTATACGGTTTAGGGTGACCATTTTGAGCGCGTAATTGCGCCATGGTGCTTTCGCCGTCAAGATTCAGGTATTCCACCCATTTTGCCATTTCCTCTACGGTACCGCTGCCTACGTTACCCGCTATATAGGGTTCGCAGCCTATCAGCTCGCAAAGCTTCAAAAACTCATGGGTACCAAAGCTGTTATCGTCGGTTACATTACCCCAGTTGGTATTTACCATTTTGGGGCGCTGTTCGCGCGGACCTATACCGTCGCGCCAGTGGTATTCGTCGGCAAAACAGCCGCCGGGCCAGCGCAGGTCGGGTATCTTTATTTTCTTCAGCGCGTTAACTACATCCAGTCTTATGCGGTCCTGTTTTTCAACTGGCAATGTAGGGTCCACCCAAAAGCCGCCATAAATACCGCGCCCCAGGTGTTCGGCAAACTGACCGTAAATAAAACGACTTATGGTCAATTTCGAATCGCTGCTGATCTCGGCGGTAGCAGCATTTTGTGCAAACGTGTTTAAGGTATGAAACACAATAGCCAGAAATAGAAGAAGTTTAGTTTTCATATGTTAAATGTATAAAATACAATTTTAGTTTTTTCAATGCTAAACTCGCAAATCTTTGATCATTTGAGGATTAATATTTAAATTTATTGACCACTGAAGTTCTACACTAAAAAATCAAATTAAATATTATGCCCAAGTATGTAATTGAACGGGAAATTCCCGGAGCCGGCAACTTAACTGCCGAACAATTGAAAGGTATATCGCAAACTTCATGTGGCGTATTACGAAATCTTGGCCCCGAGATCCAATGGGTACAAAGCTATGTTACCGGTGATAAGATCTACTGTGTATACATTGCTCCTAACGAAGAATTGGTTCGTGAACATGCCAGTCAGGGTGGTTTTCCTGCAAATTCCGTGAGCGAAGTAGTCACAATTATTGACCCGACAACAGCTGAGTAGCAATTTGCGCTCACTGATTTCGAATAGCTCCCTGATTCATGTTAACGTAATATTTAGCCAGGCATGATTCTGCATGCCGGATTTGAAGTAATTTCGATTCATGAATAAGGAAGTAAGTGCGACACCAATTGAACCTACATACAAAGGTGCCCGTGTAGTTTCGGCAGCAATTGAAAAGCATTTTGCCAATCAATTGAATGCCGCAGCTTTACAGGGACTAACAAAGCTTGCTTCTAAACCCGCTAAAGAAATAATTGCTTCAATTATTGACGTTGCATTTTGGGCAAGTTTACGTAAGGAAGAAGGAAGGTCGCCTAAAATATCTTTAGCCTTCTTGCAGCCAAACCAGTCGGCCTTGCCTCTGATATTTGAACGGCGATTGAGGCTAACAGCAGATATACTAACTAAACTGGCACCTGCGGTAGAACGCTCGGGTATCCACCTGGGTGTGTGGGAGGAGGACGGTGAATGTTATATCTGGGGTACTACGCATCCAATACCAAGTTTTTGCTTTGTACTGGAAGTTGTTGAACCTGGATTACTGGTTGTTAAACATAAACGCACGGATGATTTTGGCAAGTATGTGAATGTAGCCGTATTAAAAGGTGACGACATTAAAGTGGTAGATCCGGAAAGCATCAATCTTCCTGATTGTCCGGCCTTACTTGAGTCCTTATTGGGCTTTACGACCAGGAATTCCAAAAACCTGCCGGTGAATTTGCACATGCAATTGGCGGTATCTATGCGTGCGCATGGTCATGGTGGTATTTTGCTGATCGTACCTTCCGGAAATAACGATTGGCAGAAATCAATTATTGACCCTATTTCTTATGCGGTCGACCCGCCTTATGATGGACTTGCAAATCTGATCAGGGAATATCCTACGCGTGTCGATATGGCCCTTTGGCGGGAAGAACTTGATGATCAGATAGACCATGTTGCAGGCTTAACTGCAGTTGACGGCGCTACCATTATTAACGACCGAAGTGAACTATTGGCATTTGGTGCAAAAATTACCCGGCCCCATGGAAGCGAGACTGTTAAAGAAATAATGGTAACCGAGCCCGTAATTGATAGCGATGCACAAATTATTCCACCCGGTCAGGATGGCGGTACACGCCACTTTGCTGCTGCACAGTTTATCTATGATCAGCGCGATGCCCTGGCGCTGGTAGCCTCCCAGGATGGGAGGTTTACGATCTTTTCCTGGTCGCCTTGCGACGAGATCGTACATGCTCACCGGGTAGATAGCCTGTTACTATAAAACTGCATTAATTCGTTATTTCTTTACCTGACCGATCAGCCATTTTGCTACGTCGTCTGCGGCTTTGTCGTTCTGGAAATCTTTTGGTAAACGCCCATTGGTATATTCGTTATAAAACCAGGGGTCGCCAACTGCCATCACCATGCCTTTGCCATATTGCGCCACTGCAATAATATCGTTATCGCCATCTTTCAAGATAGAGTAAGCTGGTCCTGACAGGGTAAGCGAGCAAATGTCTTTCAGGAATATTTTCCTGGTGGTACGAAGCACCGGATTATCGATGATGATAAAGGTCCCCTGCAAGAAGTGTTTGTCATCGCTAACATGATTCAGCAGATCGTTATTAAAATGTATGCCAAAGCTAGCTGCCAGTTCGTTAAGGTGTTTCAACTCCACATTGGCGCTGTCATTGGCCATCAGTAGTAAAACCCCGCCTCTTTCCACCCATTCTGTGATCACTTTAATATCCTTTGATTCGATATATTTCGGATCTGGTGTTTCTTTTTTGGTATCCGGATCAACAATAATATAAATATCGGCATTGGCCAGCTTCTCAGCAGTTGGCCTTTCGTACAAGGTATTCAAAAGCCCGCCATTGCGTTTAAAAGCTTCCCCAAAAGCCGAAAATCCTCCGTTGTCAGTTTCTTCCCATTTGTAATGATAGGATACCAGTTTTCCGGTTGCGTCTTTTATATGCTCGTTATTGAACCAGGAATCGAGTACAACACGAGTTTGTGCAAACGTTGACGACGCTGATAGCGCTATAAGTAACAACAGATATGATCTTTTCATGGCTTGGCTTGTGCAGGTCAATGTATCAAAAATTGTGCTTTTTTGCCTATTTTGAGCCGATATTTCTATGAAACATACCTGCCTGCTATTTTTCGGCATTATTTTACTTTCAGCCAGCGCTTGCAGACACAAAAAGCCTGGACTTCCTTTCGATGATGTGAAGGATATCCATTTTAACGAGGTGCGCAGGGTTTTCAATGATGGGTTGGTTTTTGATAAACAGGGTTACCAATTGGCCCCGGTTTGGAAATTTCATTTTATTTCGAACGATTCGGTACAGGTATACAGTCCGAAAAAGCAAAAATATTATGGTTTCCATGTGTATTACGACCATGACCAGATCTTCAACATGATCGATTCCTGGCTGGTGCTGCGTAAAATATCGGCCGATAGCCTGATATTTCAATCGCTTCGGGTAAATGATAAACGCGAGATAATCCTGAACGATGAAGGTTCTAAAGTATTTATGACCTTTTATTCGGATGCGTACCTGAAGACCAAAAGCCAGGAGGCAATTAAAAAGCTTGGGCTTCCCGGAGCAAAAGATACAGCGTTTATTCGCCAGCGCTCAAAGTTGGCCAATAGCGTACTGGATAGTGGTTTTTCTGCAAGGCAGCCGGTATCGATCAAAAGTAACAGCCCTTATGTCGTTGCCGAGCGTGTTATAAAAACAGAGGATCCGCTATCGGATATGGACCCGGCAGAAGATTACTTATACCCGGAGTATAATATCACGATCCATCACGCTTACGAAGACTTCGCGTACATATTCTCTGCCTATGTTGATGATAAGGGGAAAATATTGTTTCGCAAATCGCAGATACCCGTTTATCCTGAGTTTGCAGCCTCGTACCCAAAAACAATAAGGGCTATCATCGCGGGATATGTTGACCGCTATGTACAAGTTACACCCGGAAGCACATTAGGTATTCCGCATACCAGTATTGTAGTTATCAATTTAACCGGGAAGAAGGATTGAGAATAGTTGGTGAGTTAAACCTATGTGGTCAGAGAGAGGGCGCATGGAATGCACTGAGAAAGATCAATTGAGGGCTTCTATCATCGTAAAGCGACTTTCGGGTAATTCGCGCTGCTTTAGTAATTGTTGCAGCACTTCTTTGGTGATGGGTTTCATGATAAAAGCTTTCACCAGGTCGTATTGTTTCAGGCGGTCGAGATCGGTTTGGAAACGCAATGCTGAAAGGATATAGATCTCAACCGGTTTGGCAAAAGCCGGATACAATAATTGGAGCTTATCCAAAAACTCCCAGGCATCAAACTCCGCCGAATAGATATCGAGGAAAATAATATCGGGCATATTTTCTTTTTCGGTACTGTCATTCATCATTTGGCTCAACACCTCTTTGCATGAGTCGGCACACTTTATTTCAATTGGAATGCCATAACGCGATAAAATTTTTCTTAAAATAAAATGATCGAGCTGATTGTTGTCGATATACGTAAGCTTGTTCATCCGGTCCGGTATTATTGAACTAAATCTAAGAACGTTGAAAATTTAATTCAGCAGGGCAATTACGGTATCGCTTGCGTGGAAATACCTATTTAAAGCCTGTAATTTCCGCAATTATCGACTGAACAGGCTGATGAACGAGCGCTGATCGGCATTGAAATCACATTGGCCATTTTTAACCACCAGGGTTTTATGCTTCATGTCCGAGCGGTAGTTGGTGATATAAACATCCAGTTTTTTAACCGATTCGGGTATCCCGGTTAATTGTACCAAACGTTCCGGCCCGTTATTGACCAGGTGTACAGCGTATTGCCGCAATTTATTGTCGCCCAGGGCGGCACAGGAAAAATCACTGCAATTATTACTTATCGGCATGGCATACAGATCTTTTGGAGTGGAAGCCAGTTGTTTCAGGTTCCAAAAACGCTGGGTGGGCTCAAGCGGGCCGTTATCGCCGAAAATACCGCCACCCTTTAGGGGTGAATAGTCGGCTGTTAGCTGCCATTGCAAAATAGATAAGGGCTGGCAGATGGCAAGCAGCCGGGTATAGAGGTTGATCTCCTCCAGTGCGTAGGATTGTTCCTGAAAATAGGCCGGGTATTCCCAGGCGGCGGCATCAATACTGCCTTCACCGACGATCAGCGGTAAGTCTGTTTGTTTAGATGCTTCGGCCCATTTTTTCAAAGTTTCGGTGCCCCAGCCCCGCCATGAATGGAAGGAGACAGCACCCATATAAGGTTTTGCCTGTGGGTCATTCATCGCCGGGTAAATAAATGCATAGGTATTAGCATCAGAATTGTCGCCCAGCAATAATTTGGTTTTAAGGCCCTTCAATTGAAACCAGGCACCAAGTCCCTTGATCAGGTCATCATGTTCTTCGCCGGTTTGCCTGATGTTAATGCCCAGGTCCGATTCATTGAACGAAAAATAAGTGACATCAACGTTATAGTGTGATTTAAGGTATAAGATGTAATCGGTTATTGACCTGTAAATTCTGGGGAGCGCAGCCCTGCTAAGTGGATTTCCCCATATTCCCTGTGGTGTAGGCCCGAAATTTAATTTACCAACTACGGCCCATTCGGGAGGGAACCAGGCGGTGAGGATCACAGGAATATTTTTGTCGGCCAGGCGGCGGGCCATCAACATAGCATTACGCACATGAGGATTTAATTGTGCGGTATCTAAAACTGTTGGGTCTGCCGTAGTATCTGGCTGCCAGGCGCTCCATGGCATTTCTACCCTGCCCCAGGCAACCCGCATATTTTTCAGGCAATAGTCTATCACTTCGGGGTCGGCCTGTGGATTCTGCAAGCGGAAGTTTCCTCCAAACCCGGCAAATTTATTTCCGGATCTGCTGGTGTCAAGCTTCAATTCGGCAGGTGTTTGATCGATCTCGCCATTAACGCTGATGTCAAAGGAGCGACTGTAAACTTGCCCGTTAACCACACTGCCCGAATGCACAGGTAAATAAAAACGAATGATTTCCCGCTCGGGTTTGAAAAGTATTTCGGTTGCCGAATCAGATCTGATGGAAAAACTTTGTTTGGGTACTTTAAAACCCAGGAATGATGCCTTTAGCCGATATTCATTTTCTAAACTGAGGTTTGTGACAACTTGCTCCGGGCCTTCGTCGCTGCTGAACTTACTGTTGTTAAATACCAGCTTAGGTAATCCAACGGCTAAATAAATGCCATCGAGGGGTGTATCCTGATGAGAAGATAACGTTATCGTGAGTCTGATACTTCCCCTGCCAATATCTTTTACCGTTTCTGTAAAATGCAGGGAATCGATATCGGTATTTACGATCTCTTCATCGCCATGTCTTTCAAATTTTGGTTTTTGCTTTTCTTTTGCAGTGAAACTAACTTTTTTCCAATCGGGTCCCACCACTGCGATCCGGGTACCAAAGGGCATAAGCTGACCCTTTATCCGGATGCCGTTTAGGTTTCCGTAAGGCATCAATTCGGCCTGTGAAAATACCTGTTTGGTTCCTGCCAGTAATAAAAATGCAACAAAGAAGTATTTAGAAAAGTTGTATGGTCTCATCAGGCTTTATCGTCCTTAACTCAGCTTTGGATAAAGATAAAATTTAATGAGTATAAATGTACGAACACGGTGACATATCGGCTCCAGCTTGTTAAGAACGTACAACGATTTGGTAAATGATATTCAGGAGATGAACCGGATGGTCAGAACAGCAATTGTACTCTGAAGGTGTTGGTATGGCTTAGCCTGTCGTAGGTGTAAGTAAATTCGTCCGACGAACAGGTAATGATGAGTATGCCAAAATGTTCCATCACCTGTTCAACCGGTAAAACTTCATCGAATGAGCCCTCTTCGCTCGCAAAGCGGATATGATTTTCGCTTTCCCAAATGGCGTAAAGCGAGTTGAGCATATCAGCACTGATCAGTTTTTTATTCTCATCGGCTACTTTTGGCAAGTGATCCGGATCGACAAGGTAAAGAGGTGTACCCTTGTCGTTTTTGCGAATCACGAGGCAGTCGGGATATATTTCAATTTCGAACCAGGTATTGCTGTTACCGGCATGTTTAATGCCATTGGTAAGCAATTCGGTGATGATCACCTTGCTTTTGAACAGGATATCTTCCGCGTCGGCGCGCGCCGGTAAATTGCCCGCGATATGTTCGAGCATATACTCCAGCGAGCCAACCAGCTTTTCGGCACTATTGTCGAACTCGAATCCCAGCTTATCCGCGCAGTTTTGCATCAGAACTTGTTTACAGCAAATTGCGCCTCTTCGGCATAATTGTAGATCTTGAATACCTTATCAAGTCTGATCAGTTTGATCAGGTCGCGGATGTCGTTACGCAATCCTACCAGCACGATATCGAGTTTAAGACTGATGGCATATTTTAGTGCGCTTACTAAAGCACCCAGGAAGGCGCTATCAACATATTTCAGCTCCTGTAAATCCAGGATGATGATTTTTTTATGCTGATCAAGCAGGCTAACTAACTCAGCTTTGAACTGATCCGAATTGCTCAGGTTGGCTTCGGTGATGGTTACATCGGCGATGACAAATTTGGGCCCTTCATTACTTACGGTGATCATATATTTTTATTTAGTGTTTGTGGATATTAATAATACTGCAATCGTCAACCAGCGAAGGCGACAGGTTTTGTAAAAGGTTTTGCCTTATTTGTTTAAAGTTAAGGCCCTCTGCGATCATATTTGATAGTTTGCTTTTAAACAGGTTATAATCACTTTTTTTCTCACCGTTATCCTCATAATCAATCAGGCCGTCGGTAAAAATATAAAGCTGATCCCCTGGTTTGAGTGTGATCCGTTCTTCGGTATAACCCCCATCAGGGAATAAACCCAATAGCAGGCCCGACGAGTCTACCTGTTCCATAGCGCCGGTTTCAGCGTGATAATGGAGTGCAGGCAAGTCACCCGCGCCCGAATAGCTAACCACCTTTTCCTGTTTATCGATCATGATCAGCGACATGGTAGAGAGGATATCCTTTAAAGCATCATCATAGCATATAACGCTGTTAACTTTCTGCAGAATTTCGGCTGTCGAAAAATCGCCATTCATGATGCCGAAGCGAATAGCTGCGCGGATATAACTCAGGAAACTGAAAGTAAAGAACCATGCTACCCACTTTTTACCCATTACGTCGCCCAGTACGATATAGCTGTAGCGCTCATCAACTTCAATAAAATCGATAAAATCGCCGCCGGGTACGTCCTGGTACGCCTGATGCCAGAAATCAACATCGTAACCCTCAACTGCCGGGGCAACTTTCGGAACGGTACGGATATTTAAGGCCAGGGCTGCTTTCTTGATCTCGAGAACCGATAACTCCCGCTGTTTTTGTACGGTATCTATCAGGTTACCTATTTTGGATACGATAACGTTAACCGGGGTTTCTTTAACAACGTAATCAACCGCAGCCAGATCGAGACCTTCGGCCATCAGATCTTTATCGGTGATATAACTAAGGAAAACGAAGGGGATATCCTTAAAATCGGCATGATTCATCAACACTTTCCGGAATTCAATGCCATTCATTTCCGGCATTTCATAATCGGAAAGGATAGCATCCGGTATGTTCAGATTAAGGTAATCGATGGCCTCACTTGCAGAAGCACAGGAGGCTATTTCGAACCCCGATTTTGTAAAGGCATGAGATATAATCTTCAGGAATAAGGGATTGTCATCGACCAGTAATACCCTTTTTGCATTCGGACTAGACATATCGTTATTCCTTCGGATAGATTATAGGGCGAATCGTACAGCAATATAAGCGCCTGCAACCAACATGGCTGAAGCCAGTATATACCTAACTGAATTATCGTGAGAAGCCGGAGGTGTTAAAACCAGTACCACAGCTACAACACACATCGCCGCTCCTAAAACACCACCAATAAGGCGGGGTAGTCGGATACGTCCGAGGTAACGCCTGGTAATTTTGTTATCAAGCTGGTGATTAGCAAGCAGTGCATCAAACTCATCTAAAAGTTCGGCGCGGGATGTAGCTGGGCGCTCATCAGTTTTCTTAAATGGCTCTAAGTCGTTCTCTATCGTCTTATTGGCCGGGATACTGTCAAAACTTTTTATGTTCACGGTGTGGGTATTATTTGTGCACTATTACGGTTTGTTTTCTTCAAGGTTACGTGGCTGTAATAATTAATCGTAGAACCAGCCCAATATCCAAAAGCGTTTGCCATCATAATATAATTCGATGCTATTAACACCCTGGGCAATAACCTTCCCATCGGGCGTATAACGCGATTCGTAAGAGCTCCATACGTGATAAATATTGCGAACATTATGCACCTGACGTGCAGTTTCACGTTCGTAAAATCCGTTACGCTCCATGTAAGCATCCGATTCGCGATGATATTCTTTCAGCGTTGTGAAGTGAAGCACCGGGCTACCTTTTGCATCAATACCGGCCGAGCCGATCTTAACGCCTGCAATGTGCAGCAGACTATCCCGCTCATAGCTTACTTTTTCACCTTTCTTAACGCTCACTACATCATAGTAAGCCTTTATAATTCCATCTAATGTGCCTACATCATCGCCAAATTTGGTGAGCACGTGTTCCTGCTGCGCATACGTTTTGTAGCTGGCCGATATAAAAATCAGGCAGGATAACAAGATCATTGTCAGCTTTTTGAAGCTTTTCATATTTTAAATTCCTAAATTGTTTTAGTTTAATTAGTTTATGGATTTCACAAAGCCTTAAGTAAATGCTTTATGTAGTTCAGTCTCTTTCAATTGCACCTTTTTTACGTAAGCGTTTTTAAAAATGTTGAGGACGTTAATACATTTTTTTTCAGCCAGTTACAATTTAAACAAGATCAGCGTTCGGTAGTAATTTTATAAATTTGCCCGAGACTAAAAAAAATGTACAAAATTTCAATCGCAGCGATCCTTTTCGCAGTCGTGTTTTCTGCATGCCAAAAAGCAGCAATTAAGCAGGGAAAGATCATCTACGACATCAGCTACCAGCTTCCGGATAGCCTGAGCCGCTATGCGGCCTATTTGCCTAAACAAGCCGTGGTATATTTTAAAGGAGACTCAACAGTTACCGTCCAGCAGCAAGGGGATGAAGCTACAACAGTGATAAGTTATCAGCCTACCTCTTTTTTGCGGGTACTGCTACATTCATCAGCTGCCAGTTATCAGATAGATTACCCAAAGTCTGAACAATCTCAACTATTGCCGGCACCTCTGGGGTATCATTATACTTCGAAAAAAGACTCGGCTACAATTGCCGGATATCGTGCCCTTAAATTCGAAATAGAAGATAAAGGCACCGGGCTGACCTCCGAAATATGGTATAGCAAAAAACTACATATACCGGGTAATTATCTAACGATGCCTTTTGATACTACTTACGGAGTCCCGGTTGAATTTACCACCAAACAAAACGAGATCCCGGTAAAAACCACACTTAAGGAAATAAAACTGGAACAAGTTCCTGATGGGGTATTTTCGACACCGGCTGGCTACCGAAAACTTACTCCACAGCAGTTTAAGGACATGCCGGTTGGCAACTGATATGCTTAGGCAGCGCGTAAAATTTGCTTTAATTACAGGTTTAATTATCCTGCTGGGGCTATTATCGCGAAAATTTTCAATCTTCCCGTTGTGGCTTGGCGACGTGCTTTGGGCCACCATGATCTATTTTATCCTGCGCATTTTCTATCCATTTGCCGCCATCCGGAATATCGTAATAGCCAGTATCAGCATAAGTTATGCGATAGAATTTAGTCAGTTATATAAGGCTCCCTGGATCGATACACTCCGGCATACTTTTTTCGGTCGTATGGTTTTAGGCGAAACCTTTCTTTGGGGCGATCTTTTGTCGTATACAGCCGGTATTTTGCTGGCGGTTTTTGTGGATGTATTGATGAAAAAATACAAAAGATAATAGCCTGAATTTCAGTTTATTTACCGGGTAATTCAACTTTTTGGAATAACAAAAAGGGCCGCTAATGGCCTAAAATCGAACATTTTCGGGCTTAAAGCCGTACTAATTCTGCTAACGTCTTTAAGAACTTCGAGAACATCATGCTTCATCATGAAATTCGCCTGCAGCGAGCAGCGCGTTTTAACGAACTTGACCTGGAAAACGATCCTGATTTTGAGGAGCTCATGCAAATGACTTCCGAAATTTGCGATACATCCGTGGTTTTGATTTCGCTTGGCGATGAAGAAAAACAGGAAATAAGGCTTTGCAAAGGAGCTGGGACTGATCAGTTTCCGTTATATCAATCGCTTTGCCAGCATACAGCGCAGCAGCAGGGGCTTGTAGAAATAGCAGATATAAACCACGCAGATAGCTTAATAAAAAATCACCTTCTGATCAACCAAAAACAGGTGCGGTATTTTGCTGGGTTACCGCTCACCAATAGCGAAAAGCAAACTATAGGTACACTATCTGTTAGCCATTGCGAAGCCAGAATACTTAGCCATCACCAGCAATTAATGCTGAAAATGCTGGCCAAACAAACCGTTAACTTATTGGAGCAGCGCCTGAGTTTGGCATTGCTGGCGAAAAACCAGCAGGCCCTCGAAAAGCAAAGCCAGCAAATGAAAAATGCCGGAATTACCCTGAGATCGTTTTTTGAAAGTGCACCTAATTTTCACGTTTTGTTAGGCAGGTCGGGTGAGGTATTGGATTTTAATAAGGTGGCTTTCAATTTTATCAAAAAAGTGCATGGTGCCGAGTTGGAACGCGGTAATATGCTGGTAAAATACATCGCACCGGATTTTGTAAATAAGTTTTTGGGAGGATTCAACACCGCCCTTACCGGCGAAAAAGCATTTGAAGAGGGTTCGACAGATTATGGGGCGCATGGCATCATTTACTGGGAGGCCTCCTTTGAAACTGCACGGGATATGAACGGCGAAATTATCGGCATTTCCTATATCATCCGTGATGTAAGCGACCGTAAGATCCGTGAGCATAAGATACTCGCTCAAAACCAGTCGCTGTTAAAAATTGCTCATTTACAGGCCCACGAATTCAGGGCACCGTTAACTACCATCAGCGGCATGCTCGACCTGATCAGGGCCGAAGACTACCAGGCACCCGCCGAATATTTTGAATTACTTGAAAATGCTGTAAAAAACCTCGATAGTAAGATCCGCGAAGTTGTAGATAATGTAGACAATAACGTGCCAGAGGGTACCGAGGTTTATCAGGCCAGATAAGCTATTGGGCAGATAACCAAACTTTGTTCAAAAAACCTGCAGGCATACCGCTTTAATTGCCGGATAATTTTTCCACTTTTACAGTAATATCCCCATTTTTATATTTCCGTACAACCATGCTGCGCATTCCTTTAAAACAATGAGATGAGAATAAAACTTATCCTGGCAATTGGCTTATTAATAAGCGTTAATGCAATGGCCCAAAAAAAGAAACATGCCGAGCCCGCCGAAGAAAAACCCGTTAAAGACGAGGTGATCTATCATATTTTTCAGCGTAGCTTTTACGACAGCAATGGCGATAAACATGGCGACCTGGAAGGCATAAGGCAAAAGCTTGATTACCTGCAGGAGCTGGGTGTAACCGCAATTCTGTTGACACCACTTTACGACTCGCCGTATTATCATAATTATTTTGCAAACGATTTTAAGAAGATCGACCCCTGGTATGGCACTATAGAAGAGTATCTGCGTCTGGTAAGCGACCTGCATAGCCGGGGTATGAAGATTTACCTCGACATGGAGACCCAGTATGTTACCGAGGACCATATCTGGTGGACCGATGGCGTGGCTAATCTGCAATCCAAATACAAAGATTTTATTCTGTATGATGATAGTGCGCATACCCAACCCACCTCTATCATCTATGGCCTTGAGGGATTAAAAGGCTATGACGGCACCTATCGTAAAATAACTACCGTTAACCTTAACAGCCCTGCCGTACTGGAATATAATTACCAATTATTTAAGTATTGGATAGACCCGAATGGCGACGGCAAGTTTGATGATGGTGTAGATGGGTTCAGGCTGGACCATATGATGGATCATCTGGATGATAAACCTGCACTTCCGCATCTTTTTGAAATATTTTGGAACCCCCTTTTAGGTCGGCTGCGCAAGGTTAATCCTGCCATCAGTATCGTTGCCGAACAAGCAAACTGGAACTCCTATGGAGAGGATTACCTTGACCATGGTGGTGTCGACCGCGTATTTGGTTTTCAGCTGTGTAATGCCATCCGCGCATTTGACAAGGTTAAACTGGCCACTGCCGCTGAGTCGACCTTTAAATTGGTGAAGGACGGGAAACAACAGGTTATCTTCATCGAAAACCATGATATGCCCCGCTTTAGCAGCGGCGTGCAGGGGAATCTGGATAAACTCAAAATTGGCGCTGCGCTTAACCTGCTGTTGGGTGGCGTGCCTTCGATCTATTACGGGCAGGAGATTGGCATGACCGGCGCCACAACGCAGCTTGGTCCAACAGACGCTAATGATATACCTAACCGCGAAGCCTTTGAATGGTACAAGAGCAACGAAGGCAAAGGCATGGCTACCTGGTACAAACAACACGGCCTTTATAAAGACCAGTTGAATAACGATAAACCCAACGATGGCATATCGCTGGAAGAGGAACGCAACAACCCCAACTCGCTCTGGAATTTTTATAGAGAGATGATCATGCTGCGTAAGTTGAATCCGGTGCTCATCAACGGTGCCTATATGACGCTGGAGAACAACAACGACCTGGTTTATTCATTTGAACGTTATGATGGCAACACGAAGCTTATTGTGGTGGTCAATCTTTCGCCGCGGAGCCAGGATGTATCGGTGCAGATAGATGGGCAGGGTAGCAAATTAAGCCTCATTCGCAGTAATGCTAATCCTACTATTTTTCAAAACGCAATCAACCTCAATATCCCACCCTCGGCAGTTGAGGTTTGGCAATTGGAATAGGCTGCAACGATCCTTCAGGCGCCCGTTTTATTAAATCCTTTGATGAAGTTTTTGCGATAGCTTAGCGGGCTTTGCTGCATCTTTTTGCGGAACAGCTTATAGAAATGTGATACATCGCCAAAGCCGCTTTCAAAAGAAATTTCGGAAATAGGTTTACCGGTTTGCACTAATTGCTGGGTGGCATAATTCAAGCGGTAGCCAATCACTGTTTCCATAAAGGTTTTGCGGGTTGCTTTTTTAAAGTATTTGCAAAATGCATTGGGTGTCATGTGTACAATAGCGGCAACTTCGTTCAGTGATACTTCAGTCCGGAAGTTTTCTACCAGGTAGGCAAAAACCAGGTTGATGCGTTCCTGTTCAGCCATGGAATGTGCTGCAATACTGCGCCGGTCATCCAGCAAATCATACGCTGCCGATTCCGCCAGGGCTTGCAATATCTCCAGTAAATGGATCAGCATTTTAAAATTGCTCTTTTCTTCGGTCAGCATTTTCAAGCTTTTGTTGATCGAAGCCCGGGTTGTACCGCTAAAAGAAATTCCATTGGCGCTTCGTTCCAACAAGGCGGCAACTCTTTGCATTTCGGGGTTATTAAAAAAGCCTTCGCCCAAAAAGTCCTGACTAAATTGAACAACAATAGCGCTTGGCTCAATAGCAGACAAATCGCCGGGATCCAGCTTCCAGCAATGAGGCAGGTTTCGGCCCAGCAATACCAGGTCGCCATCGCTGAAATCGTGCATTTGGTTGCCGGTATAGCGCTTGCCATTACCGGCTACGATATAGGTCAGTTCAAATTCTTCGTGAAAATGAAAGGGAGCATCAAAAGCCGTTTTGTCAAACGTCCGCACCAGGAACGAATGCCCGCTGGCGGGTTGAAGCACTTCGTAGGAAGCCTTTATCATTGACTATTTTATTAATATTAAAGCGTAAATATAAAATTAGGATAAAATAGTCCATAAATGTTCCATTTTAATCATTTTTTTGGAAGCAGCAGCAAGCTAAATTTGAATAAACGCTATAACTATGACAGCCCTAACCCAATTGCCATCACTGGATAATTTTAAGACCATTCCTCAGGATAATATTACCGAGTTTGCCAAAAAAGGGCATACTTTGGTCAAAGGGGTGCTTACCGCAGACGAGATAGCCAGTTACCGCCCGGTAATTGTTGATGCGGCCGAAAGGTACAATACCGAGAAGCGCAGCATGCAGGAACGCGATACCTATGGCAAAGCATTTTTGCAGATCATGAATTTGTGGCAGGTTGACAAAGCTGTTGCAAAATATGTACTTGCTAAGCGAATGGGCAAAATTGCTGCCGACTTGCTTGGCGTAGACAATGTGCGTATTTACCACGACCAGGCTTTGTTCAAAGAACCCGGTGGCGGCCCAACACCCTGGCACCAGGACCAGTATTACTGGCCCATAGATACCCCAAAAACCGTAACCATGTGGATGCCTTTGGTGGATATCGACGTGGATATGGGTATGCTTACCTTTGCTTCAGGCTCGTTTGATAAAGGGCCTATATTTGATTTTGAGATCTCGGACGAATCGGAAAGCGCCTTTAATGATTATGTAGCCGCCAATAAGTTTCCCATTGAACGCGCAAGCTCAATGAAGGCGGGGGATGCAACATTTCACCTGGGTTATACCATACACAACGCACCCGGCAACCAATCAAACCATATGCGCGAAGTAATGACCATCATTTATCTGGCCGATGGTGCCCGCGTATCTCCACCAAAGCATCAATGGCAGGTGAACGACCATGCACGCTGGCTGCTCAGCAAACCCGTAGGTGAACTGATCGATTCGGAATTGAACCCCAGGGTGCTTTAATTTCGCAGGCAAACAGCCATCAAAAACACCTGCAAAGCAGGCGATTTGCAATTTTTTAAAATTTCATTTTAAAAATCTCAACAAAGGTTTATCTTTGCAGCCCGAAATAAGGGTAAAACCTTGTGGAGGAGGGCGCTTGGCGCAAGGCGTTTGGCGAAATGCTCAATGCCAAATCCCCAATGCCAATAACAAAAAAAAGGCCCGTTCGTCTAGGGGTTAGGACGCAAGATTTTCATTCTTGAAACAGGGGTTCGATTCCCCTACGGGCTACTTAGCCGCTTTGCGAAAGCAGAGCGGCTTTTTTGTTGGAAAACACAGCAGTAAAACGCCACCCCAAAACAGCCGAACCGACCGAGAATACCCTGTATTTACCGGGCCCGGGAGGCAAAAAACGCACCTTATGTTCAACTAAAATGCGTATAAATGCGCTTAAAACACTTTAAAAATGCCGTTTTAAGCCTAAAAACGCATCAAAATGACCCCCTCCAATTCCGGTTAATTTGAACAGTTTTTGTAAGTAATTTAGTCTCAGCGCCTTAAGTGTTCAAAATACCCGGGCCGACCGGAAATCGCAATTCCCTCATCACCAGTTACTTGCATCCCTAAATACGCAAATATGAACGGTGCGCTTATGCACCAGCTGTTAAAGCACTCTCTTACAGTCTTTTACCACCTCCGCCGACCGTACCTATTTTGCATCACCTAACCGTCTGATCTACAGCGGTATTTCCCCCTGAAATGCGCTTTTTGGGGGTAGGGGTGTACGGTGGTTTTTGTTTTGGGTGGTAATGGTTTGATTTTGAGGTGTTTAGTCGCTTTTCGACCGGGAATGGTGATGAAAGTTAAAATATTGGGGGCAGGAAGCTGATCTGTTTTCGTAGAGCGGCTTTTTGGTTTTTTGTGTAGTCATAGACTATAGACATAAGTATCCGAAGTGGAACACTTCGGACAGCGGGAATTGTTGATAAATAAAAAAGAAAAATTTGCTAAAATTTTTGGAATTTCCATGTCTGTCCGTAGATTTGTCCGTATCCGCAAATCTGTCCGCATATGAATATTAACTTTTATTTAGATAAGCCAGCAAAAAATAAACTTTGTCCAATTCACTTGGTAGTTCGTCAAAAAGACAAGCAAGTAAAAATTTCCACGGGACAGAAAGTCTATAAAGAAGATTGGGATATAAACAAACAACAGGTTTTAGAAAGCTTACCTGATTACATAGCAATAAATAAATTCATAGGATTCTTGAAAAATGAACTTGGGAAATATTTAGAAAGCAATCCCTATGGAAAATATACAGAGAAACAGATTAAAGAAAAGATTCAAAATTTGATTCAATCTAGAAAAGAGAATACGGAAATTCATTTCTTGTCGGATCATGAGATGTATTACGAACGCAAGAAAGCTATAACATTTATAGATTTATTTGCTGGTGCTGGGGGATTCAGCGAGGGTTTTTTACAAGCGGAGGTAGAAAATAAATATTATAAGTTTCTTTTGGCAAGTGACATAAATGAAAATTGTGAATTAACTCACTTGGCTCGATATAATTATCAACTAGGTTTGGAAATGGCTTTTTTGAAACAGGATATAACAGAGCCGGATTTTTTGGATAATTTACTAGATAAACTCGGAAATAAAAGCGTTGATGTTGTATGCGGAGGCCCGCCATGTCAAAGTTTTAGTTTAGCAGGTAAAAGAAAAAAATTCGATAAAAAGGATGACCTTTTTTCGCATTATCTTAAGGTTATTAGGCAGTTGCGTCCTAAATATTTTGTCATGGAAAATGTAAAAGGCATTTTAACTAAGGAAGGCGGAAAAATTAAAGATATGATTTTGAGCGAAATTCGATCACTGATAGATTTGAAAGAATTATATCAACTAACATCATTTGTGTCTCAATTAAGGAAGTCTCATAAAAGCAAAGAATTCATTTTAGACTCCTATTTGTTAAGGCTAAAATTCGAGGAGGGGACTGAAAAGGAAATTGAAGGATTAAAAGAAAAGTATATTCAAAATATTGAAAATAAGTTTCGGCAATTAACTCCAAAGATTGCGACTTACAAAACAAGCAAAACGGATATTAGTATTAATTCTATTAGGCATGGGTTTAACCTGCTAAAAAGGTCACACGAATTGGCTTATATAAGAAAGAAAATTATCAATGAAAAGGCATTTTGTGATGTTCATAACGATTTCTTTTCAGATTCATTTGATACTTTCCTTTCTGCAATTGAGTCGGAATCAATAATTGAACAAATAAACTTGGCATTTAATTCCTTAAAGCCCGCTGCGCAATATATAGATGAGGTAAATGAAATAATTACTGCGCTAGATATATACGATTACTCATTTGATGAGTGTGTTAATGGATTAATGCCGTTTGTCGAACTTGTTGGAAAGCAAGATGAATTTAAGCAGATTCTCGCGCAAATTCGTCTTTATAATATAGATGAGCCTTTCGTGGCACTTGCTTCGAATTATGGTGTACCCCAAAATAGAGAGAGAGTTTTATTTATTGGTTGCAGAAAAGACCAAAAAATAGTCAAAACCGTACCAGCTACAGTAATTGGTAAAGATAAAGTCACTGTTTTTGAGGCTCTGTATGATTTGGATTTCATCAATAATGATGAAGAAAAATATAATTATGAGGAAGTAGACGTGAAAACTAAATACAATGGCTCCTCAGAAAAATATTTAAAACTTGTGAGAAAAAGGGCAATAGATGGTAGTGAAAATGAAAATGGTTTAACATATGCAGAGTGGTCAAAAAAAGGGCGACTAAATGGGCGTTTTCTTGATGCTAAGAATCCATTTTATGTTCGTAATCGTGAAGAATTAGAACAGAATAGTGCATTTCATTTTACAGCACCTTTACATAACCACAAAACCAGCAAACAAAATGACGATGTAATTAAACGTTTGGACCTGATATTAAATGAAGGTGATTACCACCAATCGAAGGAAATATTAAAAGAACATGGTCTGGAATCCGATAAAAGGAATTACAACGTTTTAAAAGCCGATGGTCAGAGCCCTACGGTAATGACAATTTCCGATGACTATATTCATTATGCTAATCCTAGAGCACTAACAGTACGTGAAATGGCTAGGCTACAATCATTTGATGATTCATTTGTATTTCAGGGAAAACGTTCAACTGGAGGTAGTAAAAGGAAGTTTGAAGTACCACAATTTACTTTAGTTGGAAATGCAGTTCCGCCTTTAATGGCTAGAGCAGTTGCCCAAGAATTATTAAAAAATATTGAGTAATTTTCCTCGATGAGGATTTTTACTGAAATCGAACAGGATCGCGTAAAATTATTAACGCAATATTCAATAGAATTAACAGCTATCGAGCCTACGAAAAACGGTCTTGAGAAATCTATTTTAGACGCAACAGGTCCAGTTCGGACATTTTTGAAAGAAAAAAGTCTTCATGATTACAGTTTGCAAAAACAGGGTTTAGAAAACAAAGTTTCGATTAAAAGCCATTTATTATTGCCAGGTGGAATTAAAGATTCAACAGCTTCATTATATCGCCCAAATACAAAGCAAGGTGACCCAAGAATATGGTTTAAAGGTTTAAATAATTATTCAGACGCCAACGATATAATAGCAATCTTTACACTAGCAAATGAATTATTTCTAATTAACATTACAAAGTATGATATTGCTGCGATGATTAATGGGTTTACATCGAATCCTTTAAAGGAATTATTAAACGAGATCAATGGCAATGCAAATTTCATAGCCAATGAACTATTAGCATTACTCACTAAAATTGGGAAAATGGGTCCAATCCCAGCTTTACTAAATGCAGATACAGGAATTGGGAGAACCTTAGAAACATTATTAGGAATTAATATTAATTCATCCAAACAGCCCGATTATAAAGGTATCGAACTAAAAGCTTATCGGTCGAAACGAGAAAATAGAAAAAATCTTTTTGCGCAAGTACCTGACTGGAAAAATTCAAAATTTAAAAGTTCTGCTGAGGTACTAAATAATTTCGGATATCAGAGAGGTCAAGACTTTAAACTTTATTGTTCAGTCTCTAGTAAAACCAGAAATTCTCAGGGACTCCAATTGAAAATAGACAATAATTCAAGTCGGCTATTTGAAAACTCTTCAAAGCCCGATATTGGTGATTTTATTTGCTGGCCTTTAGAAATTCTTCATCAAAGATTACTAGAAAAACATAACGAAACGTTTTGGATATCTGCTGAAACTTCATTTGATCTTACAGGTAAAGAATACTTCCATTTTAAAAGTGTAGAACATACAAGGAAACCAATTGTAGCTCAATTCGATATTCTTTTAGAGCAAGGCAGTATCACCTTAGATCATCTTATTAAAAAGAATTCAAAAGGCAAGGTGAAAGAAAAGGGTCCTTTGTTTAAAATTGAATCGAAATCATTGAATTTGTTATTTCCGCCAAGCCAGTTATATAGTTTAATTTAACCTAATGTCTGAGAATTTACAATTTAAAGTCAGCTCCGCGTTAAAAGATATTATCGGAAAAGACCTAATCAGTGACGACAACATGGCCATTTTTGAATTGGTCAAAAACTCATTTGATGCCCATTCTAGCGAAGTTATCGTTCGTTTTGAGAATATCTATTCAGGATCAGCTAAAATTACCATTATCGACAATGGTAAAGGAATGAATTATGATGACCTCGTAAATAAGTGGCTTTTTGTTGCTTATTCAGCTAAAAAAGATGGCACAGAAGACGATGACTTGGACTATCGCTCGAATATTTATTCAAAACGACCGTTTGCCGGAGCTAAAGGAATAGGTCGATTTTCCTGCGATAGGCTTGGAAAAGTTTTATATTTAGAAACAACCAAGCAAGAGCAAAACCCGAAAACAGAGGTTCTATTAACAGAATGGGAAAAATTTGAAAGTGATATCAAAAAAGAATTCATTGACATACAAGTAGTTCATGATACTCTAGAGCATAATTCGTTTCATCGCAGCCATGGCACGATGTTAATAATTAACGAATTGCGAAGTTCTTGGGATAGACCTAAATTATTGCGTTTAAAAAGTGCATTGGCAAAATTGATCAATCCTAGCGTTTCTCAAGATCAAGACGGATTCAAAATATTACTAGAAGTACCAGAAGAAATTTCTAACGATCGCTTTCACGAAGACCAACATAATATCGTAAACGGTGAAGTTAGAAATTTTATTTTTGAAGCACTTGGACTTAAAACGACAAGAATATCGAGTACTATTTCTAGTGATGGGCTTTATGTTGAGACTGAACTTCGTGATGCCGGGCGCTTAATTTACCGCATTAAGGAACGAAATAATTTCAAACTACTTCATAATTTGAATTTTACGCTGTACTATCTAAACATGTCAGCAAAACTTACATTTACAAGAAGGATGGGATTGTCTTCGACCCAATATGGCCACGTATTCCTTTATAAAAGTGGTTTTCGAATTTATCCTTTTGGAGAGCCAGGAGAAGATCCTCTTAAGGTCAATGCTCGAAAAGCTCAGGGCTATAACAGGTTTCTTGGTAATAGAGATCTTATCGGAGAAATTTCTATTTATCCACCAAACGAAGAGTTAAAAGAAACTTCATCTAGGGGTGATGGCTTGATAAAAAATTCGACATATGAGGAATTAGAAGCGGGATTTTGGGAAACCTTAAGACGTTTAGAAAAATATGTTGTTGAGGTTCAGCAATGGGGAATTAGCATTTCCGACGAAAGTAATTATGATCTTAGATCACGGGCTTCTAATCTTATTGCAAAGTTAACAGGTAGTGATGATATTATTGAATTCGAAACTAGTGACGATTTCCTCGAAATTATTGAAGCAAGTAAAGCAAATAGTGCTGAATCCATTGTAAATAACCTAACACGGATAGCTTTATCGTCTAACGATCAGGATCTAGCATTGCAAGCCAGACAAGCTGCGGACCGCATAAAGCAAATACAACTAGCTCGAGAAGAAGCTGAGAGGGAGGCAGAACAAGAAAGACGACGAGCTTCTGAGGCTACTACTAAATTAAGGGAGAAAATTAGTGAAAACCTTTTCCTGAAATCAATAAATACTACTGATTTCGAAGAAGTCATTAGTCTGCTACACCATATAGGAATTTATGCTGGCACAATTGACAATAACCTTAAAGGTATCTCCTTGCGAGTACAAAATAGCATTGATATCTCAAAAGAAGATTTGTATGATATAATTCGATTGTTAAGTTTCGAAACTAAAAAGATATTAAACATTGTTGCTTTTGCAACAAAAGCCAATTTTAAATTAAAAACAGAAAATAAAGAAGTAAATATTGCCGATTATATACGCGAATACGTTTCTAATATTATCCCGAGCGTAACTGATAGTGTAATAAAAGTTTCGTTTATTGATGAAACTCGTCTACAACATATTAAACAGATAAAACCCATAGAATTAAATATCGTTATCGATAATTTGGTTAGCAATGCAAGGAAGGTAAGAGCTACCAATATGCAAATTATTGCAAAAGAAGACTCTGAAAATCAACTTACAGTCGATTTCGTAGACAATGGGTCGGGAATTAGTGAAGAAAATATTAAAAAAATTTACGATTTTGGCTTTACAACAACTGATGGGTCTGGAATTGGATTATATCATGTTAAAGAAATTTTAGAATCGTTAACAGCAACAATAAAAGCAGAAAATAACGCTAATTCAACCGGTGTGACCTTCACAATTAGATTTAAACAATGAAAGTTAAAAAATTATTATGGATTGACGACATGGAGCATTGGGCGTCATCAGCTGCTCGTAATCTGGAAATGATTGCTTCAAAATATGGAGTTAATCTAAAAGTCATTTGGGCTGTAAACGGGGAAGAAGTCTTACAGATTTTAATGCAATATGACTTCGATGGAGTGATAATGGATTTTCACATGGAACCTTTCAATGGTGATAAATACATTCAAGACATTCGTAATGAAGATCATTTACAGCATATCCCCATTATTTTTTATTCACAGGATAATTCCGCAGACTTATCTGCGCTTGTTAAAAATCTTCGCGGAGTGACTACAGTCTATCGGCCGAATTTAGAGGATAATATAAAAGAGCTTTTTTTTGGAGAATAACAACTTTTCAAAGTTGGACATAATTCCCTACCTGGCGCGAGTATGCAGCTCCGGCCAAAGCGTGGTGTACTCGTGCCAAAGCGCTAGGGCATTAGCGGGTCCACTAAAATAATATCAATTAAGCACGGTTGATCAAAATAACTTCTTGCGCTGCTGTATAAATAATCTTCCGGTTTTTCGACGAAGCCGGCTACTACCGGATTTTCATGTAGGTAGTCCAGCTTTTGATGTAAAATACGGTCATCATACAATTCTATGGGGTGGTTATCCTGTTGCCATAATTGGAAATCGATATTCTGACTATTCTTTTTGCCTGCTTTTTCCATCAAAAAAAGTATCCATTCTTTGCGGCTTTCTTCCGGATGTTTTTTGATGGCATTTTTAAGTGCTATCGATGTATGCTTTTTCATATCTCGCATGATGCCTTCCAGGTTTTCGCCATGCGTGCCTACGATCATATGTATGTGATTGGTCATGATACACCACCCATAGATTTCCAAACCTTTTTTGGTCTGGCAATGGCGCCATGATTCAAGCATTATTTCCTTATATTCATTTCGGATAAATAAGTCGATCCAGCCAACAACGGCAAAAGTGACAAAGTATAATTTTTGCTGATCGCGAAATTTATATTTGGTGCTCATGGAAAAGGTTTAGGAGATAATAATAAGAAAAATAGTTTGGTTCTAAAATCAATCTTTCGGCCTTTGCATTAAAACCGGCTTAGACACGAGTACACCGCCCGCAGACCCTGCGCTGCATACTCGCACCAGGTATGAGTTTAGGCACGAGTACTCCGCCCGCAGACCCTGCGCTGCATACTCGCGCCAGATATGAGCTTAGGCACGAGTACACCGCCCGCGGACCCTGCGCTGCATACTCGCGCCAGATATGAGCTTAGGCACGAGTACTCTGCCCGCAGGCCCTATGCTGCATACTCGCGCCAGGTAGAAAAAAATCCTGTCTATCAAAAACAAATCCTGAAAATCGTGTTCAAAACAGACGCACTACCCACCAACACCCCCCGCCTTGCGCCACGCACTACCCGCCCCGCACCCCCCGCCAAGCACCATGCTCTAACCGCCATGCACTAACCGCCATGCTCCATGCGCCGCCCGCCCTGCACATTTATCAATTTTTTTTCCACATTCGGTATTTTTCCCTACATTTGCGGGCTAATTATCGCTCATTGAAATCGCTTAAGACATATTCGATTCCGTTTACCGGCTTAAAATTAGGCAGGCACGATTTCGATTTTG
>Ga0164297_10000148_pt1 | contig 89329 bp, 122 predicted proteins | sample GEODES058metaG_FD_113539 | JGI IMG/M metagenome (GOLD analysis project Ga0164297, IMG submission 113539) | Dystrophic lake water microbial communities from Trout Bog Lake, Wisconsin, USA - GEODES058 metaG | ecosystem: Environmental > Aquatic > Freshwater > Lake | place: USA: Trout Bog Lake... | reverse complement strand
CTTGTGATGCGGTACCAAATAAAGATCCCGTATGCACTCCGTAGAAAGAACCTGTAAAAGATCCGGTACCAGAATAAGCAACACTAGAGCTATTAGCAAAAGACGAACTTATTGCAGAACTTGCAGTGTAAGCATAAGATGATGATATTGCACTTGAAGCTGTATAAGCATAAGAACTTGATACGGCTACTAAAGAAGCCGATGAATTTATTGCACTTGACGCAGTATAGGCATAAGAACTTGATATAGCTATCAGAGAAGCTGAGGCATTGATTGCAGAACTGGCCGTGAAGGCATAAGAACTTGATACAGCGACTAAAGAGGCCGAAGAATTAATTGCAGAACTTGCAGTAAATGCGTAAGAAGAACTTATCGCCACTAATGAAGCTGATGCATTTATCGCAGACGATGCAGTATAGGCATACGAAGCTGATGTTGCTTGAGAAGACGTTCCGAATAAAGAGCCTGTGTGTATTCCATAAAATGATCCAGTGAAAGATCCAGTACCGGAATAAGCTACACTAGAACTATTAGCAAAAGAAGAACTAATCGCTGAGCTGGCCGTGTAAGCGTAAGAACTTGATATTGATGTTAAAGACGCAGACGCGTTAATTGCACTTGATGCTGTAATAGCGTAAGAAGCTGTTTGCGCTGTTACTATATAACTTGCAGTTAATGAATTTTGGGACCAACTAGAAGTGCCGAATAAAGAACCAGAAAAAGATCCACTAAATGAACCAGTATTGTAGGATCCTGTAAAGTTATTAAAACTAGACGTTGTAGTATAAGACGGAGCAACAGAAGCGCTAATAGCTTGAACCACATAAGATGCAGTCTGAGCTGTTGTAACATAGCTGGCGGTTGTCGCTAAATTAGAATACGAAGAAGTTCCCGTTAAATTTCCAATAAAACTTCCAGTGAATGAGCCCGTATTGTAGGATCCTGTAAAGTTATTAAAACTAGAGGTTGTAGTGTACGCAGGGGCATTAGTTGCAAAAGATGAACTTACGGCTTGTAATACGTAAGAAGCTGTTTGCGCTGTTACTATATAACTTGCAGTGGAAGCTTGTGAAGCGTAAGAAGCCGTACTGGCAAAACTAGAACTTAAAACATTTAATGAAGAAGTTTGATTGCTTAAAATAACCGAACTGTTATTTACAGATAAACTTCCTGTAATTGTTACCGACCCAGTAAATTGTTGAGTGTTTGATAATTGATTTCCAAAAACGTTTGATCCAGAACTGTATACTTGGGAAGATGTCACAGTTTGAACTATTAGTGTTTGTGCTGTTAATGTATTATTAACTAATATGTTTGAAGCGGTAAAATTATTTCCGTAAGACGCAGTCGATGCGTAAGATGAACTTAAAGCATAAGAAGCACTTACTACACTACCACCATAATAAGAAGCTGTTTGAGCCAAAGTTGCTTCTGATGCCGATAACGCGTATGAAGCGCTTGTTACACTGCCACTATAATACGAAGCAGATTGTGCATTTTGAACGTAACTTGAGGTTAATGAATTTTGGGACCAACTAGAGGTACCAAATAGAGATCCAGTATGAACACCCGTAAATGACCCAGTAAAAGATCCAGTGTTATATGATCCTGTAAAATTATTAAAACTAGAGGTTATAGTGTACGCAGGGGCGTTAGTTGCAAAAGATGAACTTACGGCTTGTAATACGTAAGAAGCAGATTGTGCATTTTGAACGTAACTAGCTGTTTGCGCTAAAGTGGATTCGGACGCAGATATAGCGTAAGAAGAAGACGTAGAATTATTCGCCCAACTTGCTGTTCCAAACAAAGAACCTGTGAAAGAGCCACTAAACGATCCTGTGTTGTAAGAACTTGTAAAATTATTAAAACTAGAAGTAGTCATGTACCCTATTGCGTAAGAAGCTGTCTGAGCCAAAGTTGCTTCTGATGCTGATAGTGAGTAAGAAGCGCTTACTATACTACCACTATAGTAAGATGCAGATTGTGCTGTTATTACATAACTGGCTGTTTGTGATAGTGTGGCTTCTGATGCTGATAGTGAGTAAGAAGCTGTTAACGCGTTTAGGGCGTAACTGGCTGTATTGGCCAATGATGAAGATACAGAATACGACGATGAAACCGCGTAAGAAGCTGTCACAGAAAATCGTAAGTTAATTAAACCAGAACCGTCCCCCGAAAATGACCCAGAAAATGACCCTGATAATGGGTACTGTATTTGTTTGCTTCTTACCTCTGACATGCTTATGCGAATTTACCTATTGAGTAAAATATATCGTTCGAATCAAAACTGAACTCCAATACACTAGTATTTACAACTAACGTACTTGCGCTATTTCCGTTGTCCACAAAACTAACTATTGCTCCTGGATCTATCAACGTAGAATTAATAAAAAATGTAAAATTAGAAGCACTATTAGCTGGTAATCCTGAAGGCGGTACCGCCCAACCGGCTGCAAAATTAATTGTATTAGACGATACGTAAGTTCCTGAAATTTGTTTAGTTTGAAGTAAATAATTAGTTATTGCGGAAGGTATGCTTCCACTGATCTGATTTATGTTAGTCACATTCACAGAATCGTTCGCTGCGACTGCTGCAATTTGAGATGATTTCGGTTTCGCCAAATTCGCCTGAAACTGTTCCACGCTGTTTGCGACTTCTAACCCAAAAGATATATTGGCAATGCTAAACACACGATTTCCCGCTGTAACAGCCGCATTTATAGTATCTGGAATTAAGTAACCGTTTAATTTTAGGGTGAACTGCGTTCTAACAGATCTGTCTGTTCCTATGTTGTACTGTAAAGTCTCTTCAAAATTCTCTATGTCGGAATAGAACAGGAACTTATTAGGGTCTCCCCAGTAGCTTCTGGAAGCAAAATTAAGTGATTCTATTAGTTTATCCATTTGCTCAACATAGTACGTCCAGAGTAAGCAGGTGTATGTCACAGTAACGTAGTCAGGAGTCACGGAAACCATGTACTTTTTAGTTGGTACCCTAGAATTAAGCGCATTAAAGTTGGAATATATGTTTCTTCTATCGTAACTTCCGTAAAAGTATTGCAAATTATGGGACTTATTACCGTCCAATTTAAAACCCAAATTTCTATTTTGTTCTATGTTCGTCCTTCTAAAAAATAACATGGGTGCCATCATTTTTCCGGATCTGTCCCTCAAATAACCCTCTAATTGAATGTCCTTCCAATTTTCTTGGTTTCCGTAAAACACAGGAACATTTATTCTAGATCCGTTTTGAATCACTGATAATTTAAGTATGTTATCAAAATAATATTTTAAAGCTTCATCAAAATCCTTTATACCTATTGAAAAATCCTTATCGTAATCGTTCCTTAAACTAATTTCTAAAGCTCTATTGATTTCTGGTTGACCCAATTTTTGGGGCTCTGAGAACACGATGTTGGGATCCCCTTGACTTTTTAAGTACGGAGTCACCAATTTGTCCATAAACTCTTGCCGATTCTGCGGCCTTGTTACTTGATCGGCCATTGTTAAGTTCTTTGTATTTGTATACCAAGCCTATCAGGACTTGTGTAGTGAGCGTCAAGTATTATAGAAAAAGAAGATCCAAATTTGTTCAATCCATCTGAATAAGAATAATCTTTATCCTTTCCCAATATTTTTTGATTTTCGTTAACGTTATCCACTTCGTAATAGTTTTCGTTGTACATCACAACGTCCCCAACTTCGGGAACCACATTCGCCGCTATCAAGTGATCCTTAAAGAATCTAAATTTTAAGTTTCTAACTACGTCAGTGGATTGATCGTTCCAGTCCTGTGTACCGTAATCCCCCCTTTCGACCAAAACCCAAAGCAAAACTGGACCCACGTATTGTTTTTCCATGGCTTCTCCGTACACATTGGGTGGGGTGTCCTGCAACATTATTTTGTAATAACCGCACTGTTGACTGGCCACGTTCTCAACGAATTCGTAAGTTATGCCCTTAAAAACTTCAATGTCCCTAATTGATCCAAATATCGCCATACTACCTAATTAAAAATTATCCTATATAGATAAATAGCGGCACTTGATTTAATGTGTTTGACATTGAATCGTTTTCCGATTGTTTTCTTTCCAACTGGGATTTTCTTGTCATATCTTCCAAATCCTGTCTCAATTTCTCTCTCAGAGATTCTTTTGCTGCGCGGGCCTTTTCTATGAGATCCGCTCCGTTCAAAGTAACCTCTGCGCCGGGAATTGCAACCTGTTGATACTTTCCCCTTATCAAACCCAATAATTCTGAAGCCAACGCGAGTGTGTACTCGTAAATCCACTGCTTTCCAGGTTGATTTATTTGGGAATAGGTTATTAGGCCGTAAGGAACGTTTGACGGGTTCGTTATCAATCCTTGATTTGTTCCGTAGGGACTGTTTCCTGAAATGCTGGATAGTTCGCTCTTTAATGAATACTCAAATTTTAACATTTCACCGTCGCGCCAAGGAATTGGAAATACTCTAAGTTTATTATTCACCAATTCAAACGTGTATCCAGACCTTCTAACAGTATTGGCCATTTCTATTTCCTGTATCATTTGAATGTCCCAATACACAGGAAATAATTGATAGGCCAATCCTGGAGCGTAGCCGGCAAAACCCATTTGTTGAGCTCCACCCGCGTAATTTACTTCACCCCCAAACCAGGGATCGAAAAATTGATCTATGGCGGGACGTCCCTCGTAAAATATTCTCTGCACTACTATGCTATCACCCGGTTGTACTAGTCCAGAAGACGATGCCCATGCAGCCAAATCGTAATTTTGAACGCTTCCCGAAAGGTACAGAGAAGCTGTGTACCAATTCACCAGACCACCGGCGCCGATGTAAGGACCGTAATTGTCGGATATATTCACTATCGAATTTATCGTAGGTACCACCAATTGATTATTCAAAAGAGACGAAGTCGATGCTCCCTCAAGAGCAAAGTAATTGTCCTTTATCTTTGATTGGTACAATTCCTCTGCGTACACAGAAGTTGCTTCCTCAAAACAGGCGTACATTTGTGTATCCTGTAACTCTACATCCATGACCGGGTATCCCAATTTTGTAGCAACATAATTCGCCACTCTTGGACCATCATTTTGAAAACTTATATCATTATCGTAAAATCCAAAAGGAGTTGATCCTGATATGGGTTGCGCGGATCCTGTGTATATTATAGGGTTAGCCATTAATCGTTGTGTTGTTTATATATTTCTAACATGGGTTCAACTATTGGATCCCTGTGATTAGTTTTTAAAGTGATCACTTCAAATCCCTTTATTTCTTTGAAATTAGTGCATATAAAATGAAAACCTGAATCCTTTTTATTCTTCAAATCCACTTGAGAGGAGTCTCCACATATTATCATTTTTGTTCCCTTGCATATTCTACCCAATAACAACTCCATCTGCCTGTGAGTTATGTTTTGAGCTTCGTCGACCATCACACAACAGTCGCTCAAATTTCTTCCTCGCATGAAAGCCAGCGGAATCACTTCAATGCTACCCTCTAATATTTCCTTATCTATTTTCTCCTTATTGTACAACCTATACATGTTATCGTATATCGCAGCTGTATAAGGTGCCAATTTTTCCTCTTTTGAACCAGGTAAAAAACCTATTTCTTCACCGGAAGTCACGGCCGGACGCGTGAGAATGATCCTTTCCACTTCCCTTTTAAAAAGCATGTCCAAAGCTACTTGAGCTGCGACCAATGACTTTCCCGAACCAGCTTGTCCCTTTATTACCGTTATCTTATTATCTAGTATGACCTGTTTAGCTAACTTTTGCTCATCGTTCAACTGGACGTTGAACTTTATTTGGCCCTTCAGCTTTCTCTTTTGCGTTTCAACTTCCATACGGGTGTAACTCTTTTGGTATAAATATGAGTGAAACCGTAACGAATTAAATTACTATTTTGGATATACATATTTTAAATTACCACAATCCCAAACTCTATCGTACCCCATGGACCTCATTAACGATATTTCTGATTTTGTTTTGTCCCCATTGAATTTATTTACCAATCTGCCCTTTGTAAAATTAAATCTATGAAATTTTCTTTTAAAGTCCTTTGTATACCAATAATTCGGAGGGGTTACCCCAAAAAAATTAAAACCCAAGTTATCGTACAGAGTTGAATTTATAGACGAAGTAAAACGACGATCAGCGTATGATAAAACTGACACTGGATTGTGGGTAATTAAGAAATGATTGAATAGTTTAGAAGCTCCTCCTACGATTGATTTTGATGTACAATACCTTATTAACTCGTAACGGCCGGTTTCACTTTTTTGACCCAACGCTCTTCTTAGAGGCCCAAAAGTCATTAAAGCGACCAACTCTTTTTGATGATACAATCCAAAAGCTATTTTTGACCTATCATCAGATTGTAAGTGATTATTTTTTAAAAATTCTGATTTTATTTTTTTGTCTTTTACTTCCAATATTTCACACTTTCTTGCGTAAATTCTGTGCTCTGACATTTTTAGTTTGCTCAAAATTTTACCCTTTATTATGGATTGTTTGCTAATCCACTCATCGTCGAATATCTGAATTAGATACACTCCAATTTTTTCGCACATTTCCAATTTTGAAAGGTGATAATTTTTGTGTTTATTTCCGTGATATTCGCTGTGCCAATACAATCCGTTTATTTCTATTGCTAATTTATAATCAGGCAAATACAAATCCAATTCGTACGGAGCTATAATTTTTCTATTAGAGTACTCAATTTTAATTCCAAGGGATTTTAACCAATTTCCAAATTCTAATTCCAACTTTGAAATTTTTTTAATTGTGTTGATTTTATCACAATGCTCTTTGTAAGAATCCCTGAATTTTTGTAAAGTGGATTCGCTGGTGAGTATACTTATTTTGTGCTTATCACGGTACTGATCCGGAGTTAAATTGTGAAATTTTAAGTGGGTTTTTGTCAATCTTTTAAATTTATTACCGCATTCCAAACAGACTATAAAAGAATTCTCGTCCTTTGAAAGAACGTAATCGTTGATCTCTTTTAAAGGTCCGTACACCCACAAGTGAGAATCTTTAGGGTAATTGTCCATGTGAACTTGAATTTGGATTCCATGTGTTTTAATGTGATTTGTAATGCAACCGGATTTATTTTTTGTATCAATAGTTGACCAATCACAGTACGTACAGTTCCATTTGGAAGCTTCAACTAACTCATTCTTCACTATATCGTAGTGATCGAATACATTGCTAAGATCATTCACACCCAGCTTAACCAAGTGCTTTGAAAGAGCTCCTGAATAGTTTTTTACATCTAAAAATAGTTTACCATCCAATTTACATTTTGCCAAAAAACTATGATCTTGTTTATCTTTTTTTATGGTTCTTTTTTTTATCCCCTCTTTGTGGGTTAGCTTACAAAAATTTGAACAATAAAACTTCTGTCTACCGTTTAATTCTTTGCTGCACTTTAAACATTTTATCATACACACCTATTTAGGGTTTAATTAACAATAAATATACATAAAAAAACCCAACTTTCGTTGGGTTTTGTATTTTTTAATTTAATTTACCAATTACACAATGTTCAAATCAGCTACTTGTAGACCACCGTAGAATTCGGGTCTGATCATCGTCATAGCGTACCTTGTCATTATCCCCTTTCTTGGAGTGAAAGTAGTAGGATCATAAATCAAAGGCGTCATGATCAGAGGAACGTAAGGAGAGTATACAGCACCGCACTCAAGGAATTGGTTACCCCTAAATCCTAACAGGATGAAATTCTCCAACATGTAAGGGTTTTTGTAAACCTTGTAACGGCTGTTCAAACTACCGATTTTTTGTACGCCAAAAGCGTATTTCATTGTATCAGCAGCACCGTCAGTATCAGCAGCGAATCCAGGAATTGATTCCAGAATTGTTGCAACCGCAGGAGAAACAACCATGAAGTTAGCACCTCCACGTAAAGTACGTTGGTGAATCAAGTTGGATATTTTCTGCAATTTAATACCGATTGTTTGGAACCAAGTCATCTGGTTGTAGTAAGCTCCCGCTGTGTTAGATTGGAAGAAAGTACCGGTTGGATCAATTTGGTTACCTATTTTTGCTGACCATTGCAACACGGTCGGAGCATTTTGAATCAACATGTCCAATACTTCCAAGTCGATTTCCAAAGAAATGTACTCAGAAAGAAGACCGGTCAATTCTGCCTCAGCATCCAAGCTGTGGTAAGCGTTCAAGTCCTGAGCGAACTCCGGAGTCCATTGAGCTTTCAACTTACGAGTTTTAGCAGAAATGGTCTGAGACCTCATCTGAACGTTAACCTCAGGGATGTAAATCTGAGAGGGGCTGTAATAGTTAGGAACTGACATACCTTGACTTGAAGATCTATCTTCAAAATCACCCCTTGCATTGAAGTCGGTCATTTTATTATAGTAAACAACCAGAGCATTTGAACCTGTCAAGTTGTTTGCCGCAGCGGCTGTCAAAGAACCAGTTATCACAAAAGTTAGAACGTCAGTACCACCCTGAATTGGAAGTCCGGTGTATTTTGTAAAAGCATTCAAAGTTTGAGAACTCAAAATGGTTGAACCAGAAGCAATGTCAAATGCTCTAACTCCATTGTAGTTTATGTCGTTCAAAACTACTGAAGCGTTAGGAATTGTAATTTGGGTAATTTGACCTGCAACTAAAGATGCACTGTAGTTAGCATCAAAGTTGATAGCTGAAAATGGAACGTTAGCTGATCCTGAAAGTACGGTTGACGCACTAACTGAAGCAGAAAAAGCATTCAATGAATAGTTGTACCTACCAGCACCGTATAGAGCTCCTGAAGCGGCATTACCGAAGTTAGAACCTGTTGTACCGTACAATGAACCATTGTAGTTGAACGGAGAAGCGGTACCGTTTGCACCACCGTATTGGAAGTCCAAATAGAATACCAGGCCTGCAGGTAAATTCATCGGTTGAACTGAAACGAATTCCTTCGCTGCAATTTGACCAAAAATTTTCCTTACAAGGGGTAGAGCAACTCCTGCCCATTGTTCACCAGTACCTGGTGTAAATGTTGCGTTACCGGAAGAACCCTGTGAAACGCCACCGTTAGTTTGAGAAGCCTCAACAACTAGTTGTTTTGCTTGACTCTCGAGGATCATCGCCATGTTAGCGCGATCGTAGTCCTGCAAGCCTTCCAAAAGGCCAGACTTGGCCCATTTTTTTGCTAAACGCTGAGCAACGGTGAATTGTGCTTGCGATGCATTTTGAGCGGACTCGTTTAGTAAATTTTGTACTAAGTTTGCCATGATTGTTATTTAATTTTTTTGTTTTTGTTTATTTTATTCCCGCCAATTTTTGCATTCTCGTAACGAAAGGATCTGCTTCTGTAATGTTTTGTTTTGGCGCGTATCCGGCGGGTTTGGATGCGTACCCGTTAAAGCTCTCTTTCAATGTTTTTTTCGTAGCCGAAATAGATTCGTTAAGAGTTGCATAAATGTTTTTAACTTCTTTTACACTAGATGCTCTATCAAAAGCTCCAACAACTTTTACTTTTTGTGATTCTGTTAGAGATTTAGCTTTAAAAAGTTTATTCATGTAAAGCAATTTAGCATTCAAAAGATTAACTTCGTTCAAAGAACCTCTAAGTTCTTCAATAGCTTTTCTAGCTTCTTCCATTTCTTTTTTGTGCTTGCTTTCGTCAACTTTTTTCTTACGCTCTTCCATTTTCTTTTTACCTTCTTCCATGTCGTGTTTTTCTTCGAGTTCTTCTTCTGATTCCTCTAGTTCTTCTTCAGACTCTTCGAGTTCTTCTTCTGATTCCTCTAGTTCTTCTTCAGACTCTTCGAGTTCTTCTTCTGATTCCTCTCCAAGAATTTCGTCTAAATCAACGTCAGCATCGTTTCCTTCCATGTCTTCTTCTCCAGCTTCCATGCCTTCTTCACCGGAAATAAAAGGCGCTAAAGCTTGTTTAAGTTGACCAAAAGTAAGAACAATTTCTTCATCGTCCTCTCCACCTTCTGGAACTTCTTCTTCGTCTCCTGCTTCTTCTAGATCCTCACCTTCTTCTTCGTAATCTTCGTCGATTTCTTCCAATTCTCCAAGAATTTCTTCCAGGGAAGCTTCGTCCATTTCTTCTTCTGATTCTTCGAGTTCTTCTTCTGATTCTTCAAGATCTTCAATATCAGTTCCTTTGTAACTCTTCGGAAGTTTTAATTTTTTACTGTAAATTTTTTCCTTACCAGCTCCGAATCCCTTATCTTTTGGTTCTTTGTCAGTCGACTCTTCCAAATCTTCTTCCAAATCTTCTCTTAAAGATTGTTTAACGATTGCTTCCACTTGGGGAGCGAAAGTTTCTTGCAGTGTTGCTTTTGCGTTGGCGATTGCGCTAGCTCTTAGTGCCTTTGCATCAGCAATTGCTTGTTTGTACATGTTTTCTTGCATGTTAATTATGTTATGTGATTTTCGATTGCTTATTGTAGTGTTTCAAGCAATATGTGTATGTTATACGAGTAGCGTTATATTATGAGTATAATAACGCATATACGAATAAATATCGGTGTTTTTTCTAAAACGTAAATTTACTAAAAAAATATTTTAGTGAATGCAACAAATACCACTGACATTACAAATTATGTCTGATATCATTTTATTTGCCCTAGAGTATTTATCTTCCAGTTTAATAGTCCTATCGTAAGATTCTTGCAAACCGCGACTTCCCATTGGTTTCATGTATGCTCCGTAAGTAGATGGAGTAGAGACAAAATCCCAACATATTAAATCAAGATCGTCTTCCACTTTAACAATTCCCTCGCCTATGGAAGAAACTGACCCCATGGCTCTTGAAGAAATTCCAACACTTATTTGATTTTCAAATAACTGTCTAAGTATGTTTCCTGAGGGTGTGGGTAATATTTCTATTTTTCCGAATAAATCCTTGCCTTGCCACCACAGTTCCAATATGTTATGACTAACATTTTTTAAATTAATAATAGAACTATTTCCAGACCAAAAGGGTTTTTCATTATCTTTACAATAAAAATTACCATTTTTAACAGTTACGCAGTGCACAGTATCATCATAATCAATTTCTTCAACTTTTAAAAATCTATAATCTAAAGATATAGAGTGATTTTTTTTGATCCAAAGTCTATATAAAGTACTTTTATTTTCGGCTTTTATTACATGATTAGCATATACATAATCTTTTTTAGTTATATACTCTTTTATAACTCCTGAACCACCCAATTTAACTAAAATTTCATCTAAATCCTCTATTAATTTTTTAGATACAGTAAAAACAGATTGTCTTTCGTATCCATTAAAATTAATAGTAGTGCCGTCTCCCAAAAGATACCAATCAAAAAACTCTTTAAGTAAATCTTTAGAAGCTTCCTTTATTTCCTTAGGAATATATTTAGAGTATTTATCTCCCAGTGGATCTAAATAATTCCATAATCTTTTATCATAAGTATAAAATACTAATCCTTTAGAATTATCTCTTTTTCGTTCTTTCCACTCCAATTCGGGAGATAATTTTTCTAATAAACTTCTAAATTTATCTGCTTTTTCTCCATCATTTTGAGATATATAAACTCCAGATGATTCTGAAGGTCCGCAATGACCCTCTGCTAAATAAAAACCTAAAAACCCAAACCAACTTTTAGCATCTAAAATTAAAGATTTTTCAAATTTTAATCTCTTTTCTTTAGATATTTTTGCATGAATATGACTAGGTAATTCAAAGACTTCATAAGATATACCGTCTAAATATCCTTTTGAATCAATAGGAATTCCCAAATGAGTAGATATTTTTTTATCAAAAATCTCTTGAGCCGTAACTTCTGAATAATTAAATTGCCTATCAGTAGTCACAAATCTATGATTAGGAGTTACTAATACATCAATATTTTTATTTCGAATGTTTATCATTTTTCCACGATAGGGCTCATTAATAACCCTTTCAACAATATTCCATTCACATTGACTAGTTAGCGTATTTAAAGTCATGACTTTTTCACCAACAATTACATCTTTTATTTTTTTCCATCCAGATTCTGTCATTATTTCTGCAGATGGACGATGGCATTCCGGATGATCTAGTTCTCCTAGTGCACGATTTTCTTTTATAGGGCCCGCTATATACTTTTCAACTTGAAGTTCTAAAATATCGTAGGGGTATATTCTCTTATTAGCATTTGGCTTATCACTGGCCTGCACTTGTCCAGCGACCACCATGTTGCCATTACGATTTTTAATTCCTTCGTGTAATTGACCGATTGGGTGAAATAAAGAGTACTCTATTAATAATTGTTTGCTCATCTTAATACGAAGTATAAGTTAACCCCTTTTGCTGCGCTTGCTTTTCATCAGCGCTTCCTTTTTTTACGGACAGGGTAGTTTTTCCTGTTTGTGCTGCTCTGATAGTCTGTGGATCTATGACTTCTTTTTTGATCTTTTTGAATTTTTTTCTATCCTCTTTTAAATTTTGTTTGGATACTTCTTTTAGTTTATTAAATAATTCTTTGAGTTTTCCCTGGCCACTTAACCAGTTTTGACCTGATTTTCCTAAGTTTGGTAGTTTTGAAAAAGCATCCTCTTGGGGAGTTTTTTCTTTTTTTATGGGTTCCAAACCATCAATATTCACAGTGTGATAAAACATTCCAGTGGAAGCTTTTATCAAAGCTTCTATTTTACCATATTTATCCTTTTTAAAACCGTCTATTCTAACTTTTTTTCCAAATTCATCCATCACCTCTTGGCCAGTTTTAAATTGGTTACCATCAGCATTTATTACAGGTTCTTTTACAGGTTCTTTTTGAATTTCTTGTCTTCCTCCCAATTCGTGTTCTATTACATTTATTTGTCTAGAAATTTGTATTGGTTGACCCTGTTCGTCTGCAGATTCCAATTCGAGGTATAAAGTACCGCCCTTAATGTCTTTTATGGTTCCTGAATCGCATCCAAAATCTTTACGATCTTTTTCAGGTAAAGGTACTGCTTGGCCTATTCCAAATCTATAATGAGTGTCCTCTAATAAACTAACTTTTTTTTTAAAAATGTCAGTAAACAAATTTTCAACTATTTTTTCCTTTTTTGTTTCTGGCATGACTTCTTTTATGCCCTTGGCCTTTTTTGCTTTATAAGTCAATTCTTTTACGCCCTTGGGTTTTCCCTTTCTATTTTCAGTTTTTGGAGCTTTTTGAGCTTTTAATTTTTCTTGACCCTTAACTTTTTTCATTTGTTGATATTTGTCAACAAAATTGTTCTTTTTTACCTCTTCCCATTGAAGTTTTTGGTCTTGTTTTTCTATGTCTTCTGAATTAATGAACTGAGCTTCCCTGTATGCCATTGGATCGGCTGCCATTTTCTTAGCTACTTTTTCCCTAATTTTTATGTACGTTGGTTCATCAATATTAGCCAATTTATCAATTTCAAATTGAATGGCCTTTTTAAATCTGTAGGGATTTAATTTGTCAATGATAGCAGTTATTTCTTTATCGTCCTTTGCCCATTCCCTAATTATACTTCTATTTTTAAGAATTTGCTCTGCATCCTTAAAGGACGTAAGATTGGTAATAAACGGTAAATTATTATCCCTACGAACTTCGTAAAGGAATTTGGATTCCGTAATTTTTCCCAACTTAAGCTGTTTATATAAATCTACTGTAGTCATTGTGTGTAGTTATAAATATTTGATTATCTGCCTTGACCGTGATATTCTTTTGGTCTTTGGGAGTGTTTATTGTACGATTTTTTAGCGTTTCCCATTTTTTTCTTACCAAAAGTAGTCTTTCTGCTTGATACAGAAGTAGTAGGTTTTGCCATTTATTTATCTAGTTTTTTAATTTTTTTGTAAGCTTCTGCAACTTTTAATTTTAACTTTTCTATGGATTTTTTAGTTCTACTATCACTCTTACCCTCAGGAATTGTGTTTTGATAAGGCATTTCTTCCTTCAACCTAGTTGAGTATTCTAAAACTTTGTTTAATTCAGATAATTTTTTTCTAACTAACTTTACTGCTTCGTGATATTGCTGATTTCCGTCTCTAATTTTAGTTTCTTTCTTAAACGTAGAATAACTTTCAGTCAAAGATTTAGTTTCCCAAAGGTCCTTATATATAAATCCGCCTTTTGTGGGCCTATTTGGTATTTTTGGTGCATCTTTCCACCCCCATGAATCTTTTGCGTAATTTTTTGCTTTTCCTGCAGCTAATTTAGGTTCAACGTCCTTAACAGTTTTTTTAAACTTCTTTTTTTCTTTTACAGTCGTTTGAGTTCCTTGGTACCTTTGAGAGGATGGATTTCTTAAATCTTCTTTTAGCTCTGCATTATATTTTTTCTTCGAATTATTAAGCCCTGGAGCGTATTCTTCTCCTGTTCCTGATTGAAAGTTTGCGCCTGCGCCAGTTGCACACGAACCTCCGTCTTCTTCCAAAGATCCTTGTTTTGGTTCGTAGCTCAAATAAGCATCAGGTCTCATTTCATTTTTAATCTCTATATAATCCATGGGTTTTCTAACGTATTGAATTGCTTGATCAACGAATTGATCAAAGTCCCTATTCAACATGACATAATACCCACTTCCAGAACTATCTATAGGTTTAAATTTCCCCTGATAATCATTATTAAGTAAAGTTACTAATCCTTCGTTGCTAAGGGCAAAAACTACATCTGGGTGTTCATCTTCGGTTAGCATTTTTTGAGCAAAAAATTGAACTGAAAATTGTTTTTTCGTCATTCTATTGATTTTAGCTCATCTATTAAATCATAATACTGTAAAATACTAGTTACAACTTCGTCTTTTACACCTATGTTATCCTTTATAGGAACTATTAATTTTATAACTTCATTTAATTTTATGGCTATTACTGGGCTTTCAACTTTTTTTGAAAGTCCCAAAAGTTCTTTTTTTATTGATGTCAATCTTTTATTCAGGGATTCTTTTAAAGTTTGAGTGTCAGATATACTAGCTATATAATCTTTTAAAAGTCCTTTTTGTTTGGCTGATAGAGTTCCGTACTTATCATTAAATTTTTCTACTAGAATTTTATAAGTCATCAATCTAATTTCCTTGTCCTCCTTCATGAGTTCTTCCACTAAAGAAATAGGTACTTTTTTATCTTTAAGATTATCTTCGCTTATCCTCTCTAATAAATTTATTTTGTTGGAAATTATCTGCTTTGTATCACTTTGTTTAGAGTGTTGCGATTCAAAAATTGTGTATATAGAAGCGTAAGATTTGTAATTTTCTACTTTTGCCTTAAAAAAATCTTCTAATTTATAACTTCTTTTGATTTCTTTGATTAAGTTATATTTTAACCTATTGGATGTTTCGTAATCTATTTTTTTATACTGATCAATAATAGTAGAAATTAATATTTCTGCTTTAGATTCTGTTAATTTTTTACTATTAATTAAAGAATTGTACAAATTGTACTCTTTTCCAAGTTCGGTATTTGTAAAATACTTTTTTAGTATTTTCACAGCCTTTGAATCTTTGTTTTCCAAAAGATCAGCCGTAGTTTGTCTAACTAATAATTCAAATAAAATTCCAGTATTTCTGTATTTACTATGCTTGATCATCGAAAGTAGTTACGTGTATAGCCCATTTTGCTACCAATAAATATGTTATTATTTTTCTAAGTCCTCTAGTATGTTATCTTCGTCCAAAGTTGATTCAAATAGAGTTGTTTTAGTTTTTGGGAACATTTTTTTAAGAGTTCCTTGGTACCTCAAAAAAATTGCTTTTGTGTCAGCAGTGCTTTCAAGATTTAAAGGGCCCCCCTTAAATTTTGGTTTAAAACTATCTTCTCCTGTTTCAGCATTTGATTTTAAATCGTAAGATCCCAACCTATCCCTACCAAAAGGAGAATCATCAGTGGCGTAAGTAGATTTGTACTTTTGTGGTCTTCCTGGGACTTTCGTCGGTCTGTTGGGATCTAATTCATCATACCCGGAAGGTACATCCAAAGTACCATCCCCCTTACCTCCATAAAGACTGGCGAGCTGGTGAGGAGTACCGAAAGCTTGACCGGTTTCCGCAGGATCATTACCCTCTTCTTGTATTTGTTTGTATCTAAATTTTCTTTTCTGATCTTCTATAATCATGTCCTCCATTTCTGTAAATTCATCCTCTGAAATGTGAAATACATTCTTCCAGATATAATCCCTCGGTAGTGTAGCGGCATCTGATGCCTGATTAATCAGATCTACTTTTTCTTTTAACATCGCCAATCTTTCCTGTTCGTATATTATTGATGGGCCGGTCAAACTCAATTGAAAATTTGCAATAGATTCGTCAGTATAGCCATTAGCATATAAGTGAACCAAAGCTATTTTTTTAAGTTCCGAAACTATAATTCTTTGAATTCTTTCTATAGTTCTTGCAAATCTAATGTCTTCCGCTGCTAAAGTTGCTTTACCAGTAAGATCTTTTTCGTAACCCATGAAAGCTTTGGGTATTTTTAAAGCCGCAAAAACTTTTTCTCTAAAATATTGAACGTCCTCTATCCCATTGTAAGTTAACCCTGGAATTGTATCTATTCTAGTTGTATCCCCATTTCCCCTAAAAGGAATGAAATAATCTTCTAACATGTTCATTTCATTATACTTCATGTTGTACATGCCAGTTTGAGGATCAACAAGTGGAGTTTTTTTCATCTTATTCATCATCTTCTGAATATAACTTTCCACTTCCATGGGAGGAATGGCCCCCACATTAACATAATACGCTCTTTTGTCTGGAGCTCTCACAATTCTGTGAATGAGCATCGCGTCTTCTATCAGTGTATACTGTTTAAATAACTTTCTTGCATTTTCTAAATATGATTTTCCGTAAGGTAGATAATTTACATCACCCACGAATCTAAAATGTGCCATTTCGTAATTATCAAACCAAATACCCGGATCTTGATTATTGTAAGCAGAGGTGTATCCAGTAGTGGATCCTAGAGCTGCGTTTGGATCAAATTTAAATCTAACTTCGTTTGGATTATGAGGATTAAAACCCTCTTGTCTAACTATATTGTAAGCAGAAAAAGGAATTACATTGTACACACCAAATTCCTCGGAAATTTCCATTTTTAAGTAAAAATCTCCGTACTTACACATATTTCTAACCCAACCCCAAAGATTAAATTCTATGTTCAACACTGAATAAAACAATTGTTCTAATATATTTTGTATGTTTTCATCAGCAGAAGTAATTCTAAGAAGCACTCCAGATTCGTCCTTAAGTGTGCATTCATCAGCTATGATGTCCAAAGCTGAAGATATAATCGCATCAAAGTCCATCGCGTCATAATCTGCATAAATTTGAACCCTCATGGATTGATAATTCTGAGCGAGATTCAAATTAATTCCGTAAGCTGTAGAAGTTGTATATACTTTATGAAATCTGTCTATTAAAGAATTAGTTTGAATAACACCAGTTGTTTGAATGTTATCTGTATCCATTACTGTAATTCCTCCACCCTTAGACCCAGTATTTCTTATAATCACATCGGTTGAAAAAAGTCTTCTAAGTGATGCAAATAAATTGTCCTTTTTTATTTCTGCGTTTGCCATAATTATTTTTTAATATTAACCTATTAACCAAGTTAAATCTTGTGAATACTCTCCACCCGGAGCTGAAATTTTCATATTCCATGGATTTTGAGTGTTTAAACTGTTTGCATTATAAAATCCCACGTCTGCCGTACTTTTACCCAAACTATTTAAAACTGATACAGTTAAACTATCAGCAGTTTTTTTATACCTAACCGAAGTTTCCCTCAAAAACATCGCAATTGCGAATGCCATGACCAAATCATCATTGTAACCCTGCATGGCTTGTTGTTTACCATTCTTCCATATAAATACTTTCAATTCGTCCAATAGTCTTATAGATCTAAAAACGACTTGTTTATTTTCTATGAAATCTCTCATTTTTTCTATAATGTTCAACCTTATTTTTGTTGCCATGGTAAAACCAGGAACTAGTGTATTATTTCCATTATGAACCGATAAATAAGTTTGAAAATCAACACTATTATCTGCCCTGTGACTATAATGAAGGTTATTATACCCACTTTCAAGCACAGATTGAATTACATCCCATCCAATATTAGCATTTTCTATTACTAAAAGTGCTCTATTGTACTTAGTGGCTATTGAAATTAATTCATTTGCAAAATATCTAGTATCAATTTGAGCTTTGTATTCTGCTACTTGAGTCAAAGTATCTACGTCTATTACGTGATAAGTAGAATAATCCATTCCATCTCCCCTAGCAACGTCGGCAACAACCATATAATACCTCATAGGATTTGGGTATTCCCAAACCCACAAAGCTCTATCTAATCCCTCTCTGTTGATTGGTTCTTTAATACAGTTTTCTTCGTACCACTTTAAAATTTCCGGTTCTATTACTGTATTACCTGATGTGGCGAAGTCACAATTATGAGAAATTATATCGTTACTAAAAAAAATATTGTTTTCACCAACATTTATTAAGTCATATAAAGTTATGTCTCCCCGTTCTAAAACTTTATCGATTATATTAACATGTCCTAACTTACTATCTACAATGTCTCCTATTTTTAAATCTTTAGCTAATATTTCTATTCCATTAGAGATGAATTTATGATTAGTAGCACATTTTATATTTTTTTTATTAGAAAAATATATAACATAATACTCATCTTTATGTAATACGCGCACAGCTAAAAATGGTTCAAATCCATTTGGAGTTAGAATTTTATATCTAGTATTTTTTTTAACTTCAATCATATTTTTAACCTATAAAATTTACAACCTAAATAAGATTCAATTTCTTTTTGTCTAATAACATCTTTATCCTTTAAATTTCCATTTTTATCATAATGATGAATTTCATCTATTTCTAATACAACATTATTTATAGGATCGTAAGCATCTAAAAAATATCCAAGTTCTTTTATATAAAACTCCCCTCCATTTTCAGCGTGTAAAAAATTAAATTCATTATTTTTACCAAAATTTTCTATTATAGATATAGATTTTTTATTATATCTAGGAACAACTTGTCCGCTATTATTATGAATATAATCAAGAGTAGAAGTTCTCATTTTTAATTTAGTGGAGCTTGAGTGAGTTTTATTAGTAAACGTATAATGATACTCTGGACACTTTCTGCAATATGTATTCCATGTTAAACCCATTCCGCATTTACACTTTAATAAATTAAAATTACAATTATAATCAACGATAAATTTTATGCGTTTTGAAAAAGAAAAATAATATTTTAATGAAGCTTTAGATATACTATTTTTAAAATATAATGTAAAATAAGATTCTAAATCTTTGGTATGATAATATATAGATTTATATAGTTTTGGATTATTTTTTATCAATGTTCTATTTTTTCCTCTTCCATATAAATGGATATATGCATTATCCTTCAACAACAAATTTTTAGTTTCTTCATAATCATATATAGAATCTATGTTAGTTATCGTAGATTTTGATTTTTCCCATGATTTTTTAGTTCTTTTAGCTATCACATTCATGATAATAACTACTTAAAGTGAATCATCATCACTGTATAAATCATGTAATGAAATTAATTTAATTTCCTTAGTTAATTCATCCAATACACAAACTTCAGTATCTCCTGCTAAGCAATCGCACTCTTGGGCCGCCATTCTAACGCCTAAATCTACATCTTGCTCTTTTCTCCAAGCAGCGTCTCTTTCCGGATGCACTGTCCACGGAAGAGATATGGGTAAAAATCCGTTTTCTTGTTTCTGTGCTTTAGTATATGTACTATGAAACCAATTACCAACACCGTTTGGAGTAGATAATGCTATGCATCCTCCACCCGTAGCAAGAGTTAATTTAGCGCCTGTGTAAATTGTGTCTATATCATCAATAAATGCGGCTTCGTCAATAACAAGCAATGATACTGCTTCTGAACGGCCAGTGTCTCCTGATGCTGAAACTGCCTTTATCTGTGAACCATTACTTAATCTTAAACTCAATTGGTTATTAGACACTGATTTTGCGATCTTTCGCATCCAATCGGGCAAATTATCGTAAGCAAACCTAACCTTTGTGACCATGTTTTTAGCAGTGTCCTGTTTGGTGGCAATTACAAGAACATTTTTGTCCCTTTGAAACATCATCAACCACAAAGAATAAGCAGAAACTAACGTAGAAATTCCAAGTTGTCTTGATTTATTAATGATTGTATCGGGATACTTTTGAAAAAGTTTGAGTACTTTTTCTTGAAATGGGTAAAGATCAAAAAGTTGTCTACCTCTTTGGGGATGTTGGATCAAATAATACTTTTTCATAAAGTAAACTGGATCCTTTGCACATTTTATGTATTCTTCTTTTATTCGGTCATGTATATTTATGCCGTTTTCAGCCATATTCTTTATTTATAAATATACAAGTACTACAACATACTATTTTATATATTCAAAAATTTGTATTAACTTATTTAAACTACCCTAAAAGCTAATTTTTTCACGGATGGATTGTACACCGATAACGCGGAATCGAATAAAAAATCTGAACTTGAAAAACTTTTTAGACTAAAATTAGCAAAATTTTTCTTTAGGTTCATTGTTAAATATAATTGTTTTACTTCGGATTTACTCATGACTTCTTTTAAAGCTGCCTTCAATACTTTATTTCCATTCATAGAAGCGGCAACATAATTAGCAAATGGTGCAGTTATCAACCCAAAGTATCTTTTTGGTGACATATCCCTCCAATTAATCGGGAAATCTGGAGATTTTCCTATTGCATCGTAGAATGGTTTAAGTTTCTTTTGTACTACGGATGATTTTTGTTCATCATTTTTAGTTTGAGCAATCAATTTAGTCAAATAATTATTGATTGTTTGTATAGTTATTTGATCCGGATCCACTTTTATGAGTTCTGCGAGTTTTTGAGTGCCATCTAATTTTAGCATTTTAGCGACTTCTATTGGACCAACTATGGCAGATTTTTCAGAAATAGTTTCTAAAACTTTGAATAATTTTTTTTGCGCTGGGGTTGTTAACTGTTCTTTATCTATACCCTGAATTGCGTCGACTATGGAAGCCGCACCCCCCTTATTGTACTTGGACGATATGTTATACCCATCCAATTGAAAGTCCGCAAGCGGATTTTTTTCGTCTGCGGGAAATTCAAGTCCAGTTCCAGAATTGGAAACACTGTTTAACAAAGCAATTGCTCCCAAACATTCACCAAAATCTGATCCTATAGCACCGATGTCCTGAGGACTCAATTGATTCAGCGCGGCAGAAGTCTCTTTACTAAACTGTATGTCCTCGTTAAATTTTTTTATATCATTAACGTTTTTGAACTTATTTTTTTGAGAATTTTGAAGGACATCGTTAGTTAAAAAATCTAAAGATGAACTTATTTTTGGATTTTCAACCACAGTTGGAATGTTCTTTTTTATTTCTGACATCAATTGATTGGCGTTTTTAAACTTCTTAGAAGTAATTCCAAGTTTATTTGGTGTAAGCGCTTTACTTTTCGTGCTAGCACCTTTTTTCACTGTACTAACTACATAAACACTTTCTCCCTTTTTATAGTTATCAGTATTTTTTGTAAGTGATATTTTAAAAGTGGGATACGTACTAGATTTTGACTCCCCTTGGTTCTTTTGAAATTCTTTTATTTCAAAAGAATCTTTTGGAATTAATTTACTTACGATATCTGATATCACAGATTCAACATGATCTGAAGTTTTAAAATCAGCTCTTAATACTGGACCACGATTACCCTTATTTTCTGTTTCTACCTTAAATCCAGAACCCACAATTTGCTTTTGAATATCTTTATATAAACCTGCTGATGGTGCTGATTCTTTCATGGTATCGTAAACTTCTTTTATTAATACACTTATTATTTTATCTTTTGAACTTTTTGCCCTATCGAATTTCATCAACTGATTAATTAAAGCCGCCTCTTTTAATTCTTCACCAGTAGTTGTTTCTCCCTCTGAAGATTCTTCACCACCAGTTTCTTCTGCGGGTTCTTCTGCGGTCTCGCCGCTTGAAAAATTACCGCCACCTCCACCAGATCCACCGCTAGAGGATTCTGGTCTTGTGCCCTGTTCTACGCCCTCTGGGCCCTTCGTATTCAATGGACTTCCAAATTTTAAAAGTCTGGATATGGCTTCCATGGCCCTTTCTTTTATACCCGCATTATTCATGTAAAATCTTTTACCAGCTATGTTAGCTTCGTAAAAACCTTTTCCCATGTAAGTTATAAAAAAATATTGGCCGTTATGGAGTACTATTTTAAAGGTCGTAGGTTTAGGAGCAACTACAAATATTGCAGTTAAATATTGCTTAAAATCCTTGCTCATTAATTCTTCAAGGGTATTTTTTAAGCCATCGTATTTTCTTATGATAAATCCCATGGGATCTTCTTCAAATCCTTCCGATTTTTTTGATTTTTTATTGGGTTGCTTATCGACTTCTTTTGTGTCCGATTCTTCTTCCAATAATATTTTAAGTATTTTACCGTTATCTACCATGACAAAAATTAATTCAATAAAGCAATATATTTGTTAAAAAGAATTTGCCGGTCAGTCAATCCATTAATACCACCATTTATTTTTTTTGTAATTTCTGTAACTACTTCATCTGTAGCCCCCTGATCAGCAATTTTTTGTAATCCCGCGGAATTAAAAAACCAAGCGGCAGACGCTAGAGGATATTCAGTGGCTATTAAATCAGGATTTGAAACACAATCTTGACCTATTGAATTAGAAAAAGCTGAATAATTCGCTTTACCCGTCAATTGTATGTATCCGCGGCCCCTATAATTCCAACCATCTCCACTTTCCGAATTTCCATTTCCCATTCTATTAGCATAAACTATATTTGCTATTTTTTCCGGTTGTCTTTGATATTCTTGGGCTAGTTCTTCAGTTGGAAAGTATTTTGAAAATACCACCCTTAGAGCTGCAGCGCTATAATTCAAATTTTCCCTAACAGCCATAAAACCAGAAGATTCGTGAGCGCACTGGGACAAAAAATGGGCCAACCTTAGGGGAGTATTTATTTCAAATTTGTCCTCTACACTTGGAATTTGCGCTATTACATTAGATGGAATTACTCCAGCTAATTTATCTAAGGCCATAAATTTTTATTTAGAATATGATATAATGTTGTACAACTGCACTCTGATATTTGCATTCCACAATCTGGACAGGTTTAGTCTCCCTCGAAATAAAAACCCTCGTTTGCCTGTTCTAAAAAACTTTGCGCTTTAGCCAAATGATCCTCTATCCAAGCAGGTACTTCTTGCTCTCGATCTCCCAATTTGTGCAAAAGTTCGGTAGCAGATTTTATTATGCTCTGCAAATTATTACTCGCCATGAAAACTTCGTGTTTTTCCTCTTCCAAATACCCACACTCCATACATTCTCCCTCGTACATAGCAGGAACTTCGCACTCAGGGCACAGATCATACCCGTGATTACCCACGTGGCTTGTATCTTTTTCATTACCGAATGTCACATCGTTTTCTTCCCTATTAGGAAATTCCGTATCCATTCCTGCTTCTATTTTGCTCTTTGGATGACCAAATTCTTCAAGAAGCGCCAATTTTATTTTAGTGATATTTTTCATGTTTGTTTTATTAAAATAAATATGTTTTGATTTACCAAGCTCTACAAGACCAATAATTTGCTTTCCAACGAGGACCTGGATTTTCACAATGGTGTCTGGCTCTGTAAGATTTTCTGTGATTTGGTAAATGTTTTTTAATAGTTACGCCTTTTTGACCAAAATTAACTTTAACTACATTTCCCTTCGCATTTTTAACGTATACAGACCTTTTTTTTGGACCTTTTGGAGTTAAAAATGGTTTTCCTAACGTAACGGTTTTACCGCGATATTTGGCCTCTTCTAAAGAATTCCATTTCTCTTTTATGTATTCTGCCAAACACTGGGGGCAAAAGTGTTCCGTTTCTAGCATTTATCTATTTTTAGTCAATATTAATGTTGCTTTTTATTACTTCCAAATTATGTCTTAATATTTCAACTAGTTTTTTTACATCAACAGTTTCAGAATTTTTATCTGCGGATTTTAATATGTTGTCAATATCCCTGAAAGCAAAAGCAAGTAACTTTGAATTACTTTTTGTCTCCTTTAGAAGATTTTTTAGTTTTATCATTGTCTTTTTTGTGCTTTTTTGATCTTTCAACTCTTTCCAATTTACTCATTAAGTCATCTATTTTAGTGGCAAGGTGCGCAATTTTATCTTTATGAGAATTTGCGTTAGATGGATCACTCTTAGCTAAATCAACATGCTCTTTTCTTTTCTTTTCAAGATTATCTATTGCACCAGTAATTTTCTTAGCCACCAAATCTTTTTTCTTTTCTCTCTCTTCCAATTTTTTTAAATGTAAACCATGAAGTTTTTCTGCTTCTTTTAAAGCTTTTTCTTTGCTTGGGTGTAAACTGTGAACGTCCTCTGCCACTATAGAATGAGGTGCCAATCCCTGTAGTGGATCTATCTCTTTTACCATTCCTGCGACAGTGCAGCCTTCATGAGGATGCAAAACAGCATGAATTTCTCCTATATTATTTTCGTATTTACTTTTTTTCTTAGTGCCCTTTGGATTGCGCGCGTGTAAAGCAGCCGCAATTCCCATTTCTCTGCGCTTCTCTTTGCTTTTACCACTAAATTGGGGAGCTTTTGACTTTTCAAAGTCTTTTACAACTGTTCCCACAGGAGTATTTTTATTAATTGGCATCTAGTAAAATTTATTTATAAATATGTTATAAACTAATTGACTTCTGTTCATTTATCCACTGTTTGACCTCTTCGTACATTTTCGTTTTATCACCAGAAGTCCAACTTTCTACTTCACCCGACTCTGAAATAAAGGAATCTCTTTGATTTAACCACTCCTCGATTTGCTTTTCTAAATCATCTAATTCTGCATTTTTATTTGCATTTCTTTGGTGACTAACGTACTCGTCCCATTTTCCCAATCTCTTTATTTCAGTTTCCATCTCAATAACACAATCAAAGCACTTTCCATGAATTCCATACATTTTTTTATTTAAGTGATCAGTTTTCATGGGTTTTTTACAATTCGGACAACATATAGGTAAAACAGTTAATCTCTTCAAATTATCCATTTTTGTAACATTTTGTTTTATTCCATTGGATATTGTCCACTTTCTACCGTCCTCTTCCCAAATTTCCCCCTCTGAGTGAGAGTTGTCAACTTTTTCCCAGCCTGCTAAAATTTGAGTTCTATCACCAACTTTTTTAGTGATGATATTTCTCATTCTTTGAACATCCTTCTTTGAAAACTCCTTCTTTAAAACTGTTTCTTTCATACAAAAATTTTTTATAACAATTCAAAAAGCACATTTTTTTTGATACTTTCGTATATCATAGAGTGTCTTTTACCAAACTCTCTCATCAATATTCCAGCAACAATATTAGCCTCATCCTCAACAGGAGAACCTGTTTCTCCTGATTTTGAATATAATAAACCTAATTCATTTTGCTTGTGGTGAGTAAGTTCATGACCCAAAGTTCTTAAAACATCGGCCAAGTTTCTATTTGCTATGTAAATAACAATTGACATTTTATCATTTGAGTATTCCCCAAAACTGTGTCTGGTGAGCACCCAGCTCTTATCGTCGATGAAAGTCATCTTCGGCAATTGATCTATCTTTAAATGAAGAGCAGCGAAATCTACAAACTCTTCTATCAGTTGTATGCGTTCTTCTGTTGTCATTAGTTTCTAAATGATGTTTCCAATCCCCTAACTATAAAAGATCCGGTTATTTTAAAAGGTTCATTTGAAAGAGCTTTATCCCTAACCACTATTCCTTCCTGTTTATCTACTGGTCCTAAAGGACTAGTCATTGATTTTAATAGGGCATCCCCCAATTCCATGGTAGCTTCGTATATTGAGAAAGAGTCTATTGCCACTTTTGAATCCTTTGGATTTTCCACAAATTCGGTTACTGGGGTGCCTTTTTTTACCTCCAAAAATACTTGTTTACTCAAAGCGTCCACAGTTTTGCCGTCCTTCAATTTCAATTTTAAACCCTTTGGATTATTAGCCTGATTCAACCAATCTCTTAAACTTTTGGTTTCTTTTTTACCCTTTGCCAAAACAATAGAATAGCTTTTTGATAGGACAGAATTAAAATTAGGAGTTTTTTCCATCTTTGCCGGAATTGAAGATACGACTTCGAAACCGTATTTTTTTGCTACGGGTTCCATTTTTTTAATCAATGATTCCAGTGCTTCCTTTGGATAGGGAATTTCATGAGTTGACCTTGATTTTTTACCAGGATTTTGTGTAACTTCCAACAAATTATGGATGGCTAAGAAATTTTTTCCGTAATCCTGAACGTTTGTTTTACCCTCTACGTACTCTATATTCAATAGAATGTTGGGATTTTTTATCATTCCCAGCTTATTTAATTCATCTTTTATTAGGGGTAAAGAAGCATTGAAAATGTCCAATACTTTTCTACCTATTTTTACCATTCCGTGGCCCGGGATATCAAACCTTTTAGGTAAATCCTTTTTTGTGACCCCCTTAACGTCCAAATCCTTGCTAGAACCTCTGTCTATAACGAATTCCCTTTTACCATCAACGTTACCCAACCTTATTGACGCATTAACTCCGTCAATTTTAACTGGGGCCGGATTTTTTTGTAAAAATTTGGTGGTTTCTTCGAAAGCGGATACAAGATCTTTGCCAGTTTTTACTTTTTCTATGTCAAATATGTGCGCCATGTGACCACCGGCTCCGCCCTCCAAAAGTAAACTTTCGTTAATATTAGATGTTTTTGGTTTTCCGTACAATCTCTTCGTTATTGTTTTATCCACTTTGGACAACTTTCTTTTATAATATCCGTTATCTAACAATTCAAGTCCTTTGTGGCCCGCTATTGAATTTATAACTTTAGGATCTTCTATTACTGGTATGCCAGATTTTGAGAGAATGTCCTCTATTTTCATAGAGGCCTCTATGAACCAACCAGATGTTTTTAACAGTTTAAAAAGTTGTCTTAATAGCTCTTTTTTTGCTTCTTTCTTATCATTTGCGCCAAGTAGAGCTATCTTATTTCCAAATTCCGTGGGTTTAAATATTATAAAAGCATCCGGGTGTCCGCAATTATCAACGTCCTCTATGTAAACTCCCTTGTATTTATTTCTTAATTCTTTAAAATCGTTTGCAGAGAAATCCAATCCATTTTTTGAGTATGTGTTTGAATACATATCCCATATTATCTTCATATCATCATCGCTGAGTGAAGATAGATTATATTCTTTCCATTCACCCGATTTCAATTCTATGTCTTCTTTTATTAGAGATCTAAAAATGGATCTCAACAAATTAGTTTCTTTTAGTGGTTGACTAGAAAATTTTTGCTTCATCAGATTTGCCAATTTTTCGTCCCACCAACCAAATACACCCTCAAAATTCTTCTTATATTGACTGGCTGTGGTGGGCATAGATAGTGCCTTTCTTATGTTTGTTCCGCTCATTTCTCCCACTCCAGGTATTGAAAATGATTCGTGGGGAGCCACTATTAAGTATCCATGCTGATCGTAAGGTTTCATAACCTGACTATCATCATATTTTTTAAAATAGGAATCTTTTTCATCCTTATTTTTTCCAACGGTGAATCTAGGATCCTCTTTCATGTCCTTATCTCCCACCATGAAAATTACTGCTGTAGTCTTTGGATCGTATTTAGAAGTTATTTCTTCTGCTTTGTAAGGATTTTTTACTTGCACAACTTGTGACCCAAAACCATATTTTGATATTATTGCTTTTTTTTCTTGAAAATTTAAAGGACTTTTTGGAGGATCTACTCTATCCGTAGTAGCTATGAAAGAATCTTTTGACCCAAATTTTGATTCCAACCACTTAAATGTAGCAGCGTGGTGCTTTCCGAACGGTTGAAAACGGCCGGGATATATCGCGATGACGGTTTTTATCACATTAAATTGCATTTCAATTTTTTAATTTAGCCTAAATCTAACAGGCCATTTCATGGACAGCCAAAATACACCGCCCCTCAAATTGAACATGTACCCGACGTCTTACAATTTATCGAACTTTGTTTTTAATGCAGAAGAAAGACCGAGACCTTCTCCTACGTTAAATCCCAAAAATAATTGATTTCTTGGTTTTTTTCTAAAACTGTATTGACCTCTTTATGTATTATTTGATAGTCAAATAGAACAGATCGATCAATAATTTTATTTTGAGAGACTACATCATTTACAATAACTTTTATTCTATCTAGTGTGTCTTTATTAAATAATGTATCGGAATATTTATATTTATAAAAATATAGCTTTACAATCTCTGGAGTATCTAATTTTACTGGCACACTTATGGTATCGTGCAAAGTATTTGTTATCCACTTTGTTATAAATTTGACCTTAGTGTTTGTTATTATTTTGGTTGAATTTTTTGAACTATCTATACTAATTAAAGTCGGAGAGTGATCGTGAACAACTTCTTTGATATTCTGTTTTTTTATAACAACCGAAGAATGAATCTTATAAGAATTAGAAATCACCGTAAAATAAAGTACGGTGATTCCTATTGCTAAAATGTAAAATATGTGCCACTTAAAATTCACAATTATTGATTTTGTTGATCGGCCACCAAATCTTGGTAAGCTTGCTCTACATCAATTACTAGGGAAGCAAAAGTTTTTGTAGTGTCATTTAATAAAATTCCATAGATTTGAGCAGCCAAAGTTGTGTATAATTTACTCTTATTATTGTTTATTTTAAATGCAGCCATCACAGCGTTTGCAAATTTTGTAATATCGTCTTGGGTTGCATTAGCGGGAATTCCTTCTATAGCCAATTCTACAGCCAAAAGTTTTGGAATCACTACTTTTAATTCAGTTACAACTTCCTCTGGAATATTTTTAACGGAAGGAAATACTACGGAAACAACTGAAGCAACTCCATCAGCTATCCCTGAATCAAGCGCCGCTTGAACGTCTTGAGTTATTATAACTGCAATTTTGTCAGTTTGACTCTGGAAATTTTTAAATTCTTTTGAAAACCAATCTTCGATGTTTTTAATAATGTTTGACATGTTTAATTTTTAATTATTATTTTTTGAATTGAATACCAACTGTTAATTATAGAACTTAATCCCGCAATTAAAGCAAATTTACCTATTTCAGGCCAATTAAAATTTAAAGATCCCGCATCAACGCTAGTTTTTATTATCCCCACTACTGTGCCTATCACAGCAAACTCTGCACTTCTCAAAACATCGCTAAGATCTATTCTCCACTGTTTTGATGTTGTAGTTGGAGGAGTTTCCGGGGCCGGATTTGCTTGCACCTCTGATAATTTTTTATTTTCTGCCATGAATGTCTTTTTTATAGTTACAAATTAATGTTTTTTTGCGAAAAATAAATCCACTATATATAAATATCTTTAAAAAAATGATATTTTGGACTTTCCAGAGCTTTTATTCACATTTATGATCTTATCCACTACGTCTTTCATAGAATCTATATGAGATATTATCACCACAAACTTAAATTGAGTTTTTAAATAATCAAAAAGCATTGCCATGGAATTTAAATTAGTAGAATCAAGAGCCCCAAAACCTTCATCTATTGCCAAAAAATTAGGTTTTGGAAGAGATGAAACATTTATTAAAGACGTTCTAATGGCTATACTAGTAATAAATTTTTCCATTCCAGAAGTCAATTCTAAAGGCCAATAATTATCCTCAGAATACGCTATATAAGCATTTATAGATTTATCTTCTACTTGAAGAACTACAGAAAAATCAACTATTTGAGAAAGTACACTATTAATCTCTTCTTCAACGCTTGGAATTATGCTGGCTATTAGCATGTGTGGTATACCATCTCTATGAGTAGCCGTTAAATACTGTTGGTAATCCCTAAATTGTGTTTCTAAATTCCTTAAAGTGTTTATTGATTTTTGGTACAGGTCTCTATTTTTTTCTGCTAACTTAAATTCTATGGTTAGACTAGTTATTTGATCGTTGAGTGATGATAATTTATTTTCCAAAGAACTTTTATCTTCTTGTAAAGATAAAATTTCTTCATTTATCAGTTTATTTTTTTCTATTGATTCCAGATGTTCGTAATATTCATCTATGTCTGAGCTAATCTTTTTCAAAGCTATATTGCCTTCTTTTTTCTTAGCAACTATTTTATTAATTTCTAGTTCTAACTTCGATTTTTCCATTTCTAGCTGTTTAAATTCAGCTTCTAAGTCACTGAACTTAATTTTATCTTTTTGAGAAATTTCTAAAACATTGCACTTATCTTGTAAAGATTTTGCTTCATTTTTTAAATTTTTTACTATCAATGCCTCTTCATCGATGTTCTTTTTAGTGTTTATTGCATCTTTTACAAAAATATTATTCATACAAAAAGAACAATTTTCATCGTATTCTAATTCGGCTAATTTCTTCATTTTTTGCCTATTATTATACAAATTTGTTTCTGCCTTTGTTAATTCGATATTTTTTTCACTTAACAATTCACGCGTATTTTTCCATTCTTCAACCTTTTGATTTATTTCTTCTATATTAAAAGATTTTAAATAAGTTTCTTTAATTTTTATATCAGAATTTAAATTTTCTATTTTTGATTCTCTATCGATTAGAAAATTTTCTATGTCTTTTATAGCTATCTCAATATCTAAACGAGTTTTAGTTAATTTGTGTATGTCTTGAATTTCTGATTTTAACTTTATGATGTCCTTTGTCTTTTTTAAAATAATTTTATCTTTATCATCGATTTCTTTAGTCAATGATTTTTTTATAATATTTTTTTCTTCGATCGCTATTTCATAAGTATCCATATCGAATAACGCGCGCTTTAATAAATCTTCATAATTTTCTTTTTGGTATTGTTTTAAAAGAACGGATATGTCTCTAGATTCGTTATTTGCTAATTGATATAATTCTTCATAAACATTTATATCCAAAAATTGTGATAATAAATCTTTTCTGTCACTTTGAGACATGTCAATAAATCCAGTATTATTATTTTGAACAGATAAAGCAGTAAGAATAAAATCTTCATAATCTCCCATTATTGATCTAATATTTGAATTAGTATCGCTTCTATCTTTACCATTTAAAGAAATTTTATCCTCTCCTTCTTGATAGTAAAAATCAACATTTACTTTAACGTTTCCGTGTTTTTGTTTAATGCCTCTTCTTTCTATTGAATATTCTTTTCCGTGTAATTCAAAAGTCAATTTACAATAAAAATAGTTTGATTGATTATTCATAACTTGCCCAGCTTTGGAAGTCTTAGAACACTTATCAAAAATACAATAGGTTATAGAATCTAAAAGAGTGGATTTTCCGCTAGCGTTTGGAGCAAAAACACCATAAGTTCCTTCCATGTTGGAAAAATCTATTGAATTTCCCTTTCCGTAAGAAAACATATTATCGAATAAGAATTTTTTTGGAATCCAAACTGAATTTCTAGGGACTTCTGATTTCACTAAAAGTCTATTCAAATTTGTATTGATGTCTAAAATTCTTTTTACGGAATTCATATCATCACCGAAAGTATTTTTTAAAAAATCAGCTAGAACTGAATTTTGATAATCTACATCCCTAATATCTATGTTATGCAATCTTTTTTCAACATCCTCAGATTCAGAAAAATCATTTACTTTTTGTATGGATGTTTCAATAACATTTCTATCTTTTTTTACAGCTGTTACAATGTCTTTAATTATAGATTGTGATGTATGTTTATATCTAATTCTAAGATATAAATTTTTAGGTAAATAAGATGGTAATGGATCATAAATTCCAGATTCTACTTCAATTGTATAAAACGCAGTATCATTTTGTATTTCAACATATTCAGCAGATTTTTTGTCCAAATCCCAAACATATATGCCTTTACCAAAAGTTTCTCCATGATTTTGTTGAATTAAAGATCCTGGGTATCCTATTGTTTTTTCTGGATTTAAAAATTGTCTAGTGTGAATATCTCCTAATAAACCGACATCAAATCCTTCAAAATCTGAAATTTTTAAATACTGATTAATTAATTGTACGTTTTCTTTTATTTGAACTCCACTCACCGGTCCATGATAAAGAGCTATTTTATATCCGCCTTTAATTTTTTCATAATTTTTATATTTTTCTGGATTATCAAATACCGACCAGTGCACAAAAGTCTTGTCTGCTATTTTAAAAGTTCCCGTATCTTTAACATACATTAAATTTGATTCTTTAAGAGCATTAACTATGGGAGTTAAGGCATCCATTCTGTGCGAATTATTTAAATTAGCATCGTGATTTCCAGGAATCATTAATACTGGACCTATTGAACACAAATTTCTAAGAAAATTTTGTACCATTTCAAAAAGTTCCGGTGTAACGTCGGTTTTAGAATGAACAATATCTCCAGTAATTACTATTAAACTATCTTCAGTTATAGTACTTTTTATGTACTCATTTAATTTTGAAAATACAAAAGAATATTCTTCATGCCTTTTAAAATTTCTTACATGAATATCGCTAATGTGATATATTTTATTAAGTTTCTTTAAAGATAGAGTAGTTTTTATTTTATGCATATATTATATTCATATTTGTAATCTTTTGTATAAAAGATCTCCAAAAGTAAGTGGTTTTGCTTTTTGTAATAAGTGAGTCATTTTTTCGAATCCAATATCGCTAGGATCTTTTCCTTGTAGTTCTATAAGATACACTTCTTTTCCATAATAGAGAAGAGTTTGTGAATATTCGATGGCTTGTTTAAGAGCATCATTATCGAGAGCTAAATACACAGTTTTAACTTGTGATTCTACTAATTTAAGCATTAGCGATTTAGGTATGGTTTTACCAAAAAGAGGAATTGCGTTTCTTTTAATTGCTATAGCATCAAAAGCACCTTCGCAAAGAATCACTGGAATATTCCAATTTACAAAATATTCCATTCCGATGATTTCTGTTTTTGTGACCGAAGGAGCATCGTACTTCATGTACGGATCTTTTTCGAAAGATCTTGCCACAAAATAATTTAATTTTCCAACTTTATTGTATGAAGGTATTATTATTTTATTTTTATAACGACCTGTTTTACAGTATCCTATGTTATATTTAAGCACATCTAACATGGATATGCATCTCATTTTTAAATATGCGATTGCTCTTCTTCTTTCTAAAGAATTATCTAATGATGTAAAAGTTTCAAATTCTTGTGGAAGAAATACGTTTTTTTGTCTATCAATTTCAATTTGTGTATTATCATCTTTGAAGTAGCCTTTCATTTCTTTAATGGCATCATCTTCAGCTCCCAATTTTATTAATAGTGATACTGGAGTTTTACCTTTCGTTGGAGGTTGACACGTCCAACAATTATACTTTCCTGTTTTTGTATTTACTATTAATTTTGGTTTTTTATGATTGCAAAAAGGACAATAAAAAGCATAATCAAATGTGTGTCTGTCCTTTTTTCCAACTCCCAAAATTGATTCTAAAAGCCCAAGCACGTAATCATTAAATTCCATACTAATTAATATAATCAATAAATTCAAATTAAAAAATAAAATTTTTGCGTAGATGAAAATTAATTCACACCAAAAAAATATATTTTTATTGAATGATCCAGGGAATTATATTTAATCTAGACCCTAGATAATAAATACCTAGGGGGGGAAACAATTATGGATATATCTAGAATAGATATTAATAATATATCAGATGAAGATCTAGAATTAATTTATATATATCTAGATTTACAATTTAATTCTATGTCGAAGAAAGACCAACTCACTTGGATTAATATTATGAAATTAATAGACAAAGAATTCAAAAATTATGTTGATAATTACAATTCGGGGCTGTAAAAAATGCGAAAAGCTAAAAAAAGAAGTTAAGAATCTGGAAAATGTTAATATAATTTACTTAGATTGCGATGATAGTCCAACCGATTGCGAAAATTTAGAAGCCATAACTAATACGTTGACTTATCCAATAGTATTGGCTAATCAAAATAGAAAAAATTTAAGTACTAATAATACTAAAGAAATTTATTATTTAGCGGAATCCTACGAGGATTTTAAATTATTAAATGAAGAAAAAAGTGGTTACATTCTAAAACCACAGAGATCTCTTGAACAAATGATAGAGGTTTTAAAACAAATAAAATACACAAAATGAAACACAAAGATCTAATCATTAGAAAAATAAATGAACTTAAAAATTCCATATCCGTTCAGGAATCATCAATTTCAAGGCTAGAACCCCCCGAAATACTTAAGGACCAACTTCAAAAGTTAAGGTACAAAATTAATGAAATGGAAATTCTAATAAACAACGAAGATCAGCAACAGTTTTAATTTAATCAAATGGTTATGAAGATATTAACAGTTGAGGAAATTTCTTCTAATTTGGAGAAATTTAAGCAAAACATAAAAAAATATATCTCCAAGGATAGAGCAGAGCTTCTTTTAAAATTCTACGAGAAAATAGAAATTAATTTAGCCACATCTCCCGCTTCCAGTAGATTAAGCAATCATAATTGTTTTGCTGGTGGATATGTGGATCACATAAATAGGGTAGTTGAAGCTGCCTTGGTTATGGATAAGGTGTGGGATAGATTTGGCCAAAAAAAGGATTATACTACAGAAGAATTAGTTTTTTCTGCCGTTAATCACGATTTAGGTAAATTAGGTTCTGGAGAAGAAGCGATGTACATTCCTAATGATTCCCAATGGCACATAGATAAGCAAGGGGCTTATTATAAAATAAACCCTAAGTTAATACACATGCGTATAGCAGATAGAAGCCTGTACGAGCTCCAATCAGCTGGGATATCAGTTACTCAAAATGAATTTTTAGCAATTAAATTACACGACGGACTTTTTGAAGAGTCAAATAAACCATATTACATAACATACAGCCCAGATACAGAAATTAAAAGTAATTTGCCTTATGTACTTCATCAGGCAGATCTTATGGCATCAAGGGTCGAAAATCAGATTTAATTTATGATATTCGGGATAATATCAATCATTTTGTGGATATCCAGCGTAATTGGATATATAATTTGGAACTTACTAGAAAAAAACAAAAAATTAGAATCCATGGTTGTTAACCAAGCTAATTTTGTAAATGAAACAGTTGTAATGTTGGACGAATTTAACGGACTAGTCAATAAAATTGATATGACTATGTGGGTTCAATCAGATCCAGATCTTTTACAACTTTTTGAAACCATAAAACAAATACAAAGAAGAGTCCAAGACTTTACAGGGAGAAAATAAAAATGGTCGAAGAAAAAGAAATAGAATCTCTGGGACTCACTAAGAAGGGTGCACCCAGAAAAAGAAAACCCAAGAAGAAAAATAACTATTTTACATCCGAAACTGAAGATGCTATTTTAAGATATAGGGAATGCAAAAGTCAATCGGAACAAAATAGGATATATAATACTGAAATTCATGGGGCTTTTTATAAACTTGCTGAAAACATAATTCACACTTTTAAATTTTATCACACAGAAGTTGATAATATAGAAGATTTAAAATTTGAAGTTATATCTTTTTTATTGCAAAAACTTCACCTCTATGATCAATCTAAAGGAAAAGCCTATTCTTATTTTGGTACTATAGCAAAAAGGTATCTCATAATATATAATCAAAAAAATTATAAAAGATTAGTATCCAAAATAGAAGTTGAAGAAGTTGATAATCACAAAGAAACTCACAAAAGTTTGGTTGAAGATCCTCAAGAGCAAGAATTGGATAGATTGGACATTATAGAAAAATTCATTAAATATCTTGATGATAATTTAATAGATCTCTTTGAAAAAGAGGAAGAAATTAAAGCCGCAGACGCAATTTTGGAAATTTTCAAAAAAAGAGAGAATATAGACATTTTTAACAAAAAAGCTCTGTTTGTATACATAAAAGAGATAGCTAACGTTCAATCTAATACAATAACTCGAGTGATTAAAAAATTAAAATCAGCGTACACTGAAATTTTAACTGACATGATAGAAAATCACGATCAGAATATTTATATCTAAATATAGATATGGAACTCGAAAAAGAAATATTCCCAGGTAAAACAATAGCGGATTTAGTAAAAGAAGTGTACGATAGGCAACACGGTCAAGACTCCATCATAAAATCAAAGATTGTTGAAATTTCGGAAATGATTGAAAGTCCGGGGGATGCTATAGTTCTAATGCCCCAAATAAAAGGTCTCATAGATTCAAGTTTAAAAAATGATGAATCCCTTGTAAAATTGTTAGGATTATTTCAAAAAGCTGCGCAAGCTGCGCAAAAAGAATCCGAATCTTCTGATTATTTGCTATCAGAAAAAGATTTGGAACAGTTAATGAGAGACGTTAATACTAACTCTTCTACGACCAAGCAAATAACAGCGTATTAATGTCAAATTTAGACAATCCGCACACTCAAACTCACGCAGATCGCGATAAAGGCTCAGGATTTTTAATAGCCAGGGTCAAGGACATTGTATTGGGCCCTCTTAAGGATTCGATTAGAAACATACCTGACCCAAACTTTACAGGTTACGGTGACCTTGGTAAAATACGATTTGAAATACTTTACTCACCGGATCGATCTTCTATCAGTACCATATCTGATTTTGCTTATCCATTAAACAGCGGAGCAATTAAATATTTTCCTTTAGAAAGCGAAATAGTTTACATCTTACAAGGACCTTCTCCAGACTTTAATGATGATAATCAAAATAAAAGGTTGTATTATATGTCACCATTCCCTCTGTGGAATGCGGTCAATCATAATGCTTTTCCTAATTTAGAAGAGTACACTCAATTTAATTCGCAACAAAAATCAAAACCACAATATAATAGGTCATCTATTTCCAATAATTCAATACTTGAATTTCCAAAAGGATATAGTTTTCAAGAGAATCCAAAAATTAGGTCGCTTGCTCCTTTTGAAGGGGACAATATAATTGAATCTAGATTTGGATCGTCTATTAGATTCGGATCCACTACGCCTGTCATGAAAAATTCCAATCATTGGTCAGATTCAGGAAATAATGGTGATCCAATCACAATAATAAGAAATGGTCAAGGAGATCCATCAAATCCAAGTGATCCTTTTTCTTTTACTGTTGAAGACATAAATACTGATAAATCATCAATATATTTAACCGCAGGTCAAAAAATTGTAATAAGTTCTTTACTCACCGGAGAGTACCCATTGGATTCTTTTGATAGTGTTAACGTCACTTTACAACAACAAAATACAATAACAACTTCAATACAAGTAATTACATCTAATGAAACAGTGGATGCTGTGAGTCAAGATAAAGTTGCTTTACAAAATTTAGCTAATAGTAATACAAAATAATAAAAATGGCATCGTATTCACCGACCTTTCCATTCATTGGAAATCAAATAATATTAACATCAGATAGAGTTACTCTATTAGCAGATGAAGATGCAGTTTTTGTGTTTGGTAATAAAGCAGTAAGTTTGTCCAGCAAAAATACAGTAAATCTTGATGCGACTAATAAAATTATACTTAGTTCACCAATAATAAATTTAGGAAGTAAAAATGCTGATACTTTAGGAGAACCAGTAATTTTAGGGAAAACTTTAATCTCTTTACTTTCAGAGCTTGTAAAAACATTACAGGATTTTCTTTCAGACGCAGGATCAGTAAAGTATTCCGATTTAAGTACACTCAGAGGAATGGCAGATTCAGCAAATAACGCATCTGACTTATTGGATGACATAGTCAATGCAATAAATAATTCTACTTTATCGACAAATGTATTTATAACTAGCAACAAAGATTAAAAATGGCAGCACCAAATATATTTGAGGACGCAATAAATAGTGCTAGTAATACAATAAGTAAGCTAAATAAACAAATAGATCAGATATTTAATGGCACTAGAAAATATACGCAAGCTCAATTAACAGGATCAATCAGTGTACCTCAAAGACTGGCGGACATTGGTGTCATTGGTGTTGTTGATGTAATTGCCGGCATCGACATGTGTCAATTACTGTCTTACATATCTGACATAATAACAAATAGTAATGGATACAAATTTGATCCGAATTCCCCTCCGCTCGCAGGATCTAGTGCTATAACAAAAAAAATGTGGCTTTTACAGGATTTTGCTTACGAAATAAAACAGAACATAGATCAATTCAATGCTGCTAACGGACAGAGGGTTAATGTTTCCGAATTAACTAAATTAATACCCGTAGTAGTAAATGATTTGACTGTTCTTTTTGATCCAAAAATAGATGGATCTATAGTGGACGTAGATATACAAGCTTCTTTTAGTGCAATAACTGTAATTAGTAATTATTTCGATGTTGCTTTAAATGTTTTACAATACTATGTCAGTTCACAAGGATCTGTTCAAAATTTACAAACCAACCCAATTGGTGGTACAGTTGCTGGTCAATATCAAAATAAAATAAAAGCAGACTATCAAAAAATTGTTGGATTTTTAAATAATATAGATTCTCTGTGTGGAAAAATAATTAAAATAGACATTTATAATCCAACTGGGTTATCTTCCGTCACTTATTTAGTTACAACTTTTGCTAATGCTCAAATACAAAGTTACATAACACAAGTTAATAAAGTTGTGGGATCAGATTTACAAAAGTTAATTCCCATGCTTGAAAACTTACAAAATCAATGCACAGCAGTACAAAGATATTGCAGTATGGTGCTTTCCACAGTTAGAACAATGCAAACTTATCTTAGGATAGGGACCATACTTATGAAGGTGTTTACCGTAATAGTTAATTTTTTAAAGATTTTACCAGTACCCAATGAATTTACTACAGTAGGAATAACAACAGAGTTTTCCGAAATAAATAAAAGTGTTAATGATTTAATAGATAGAATAGAACAGGATTTAAAAGCAATAAATTCTTTATTAACAAAAATTGTTTCCTTAATATCAGGAATATCTTTGAATGTTAATAAAATAAGTAAAGCTCTAGCAGTTTTAATAGCAAATTTAGAATCTTGTTCAAATCAACCTCCTGGGCTTGTTGATGATTTAAAAAGTACACTATCTCAATTGAATTATGTTTTTGGTCAATTGAACGATTTTGTGGTAAATAGTCAAAAATCAAATACAAGTAATAATTTAACTTTTGGTGGATATACTATACAAATAATAACTGAAGAATTATTAAAAAGTTCAACAAATATTCCAAGACGTTATGGAATTGCAATAGATTCAAATGGATTTGAAGTTGTCAAAAGCACCCCAACATTTGCTACGTTAGATAGCATAATAATTGATGATGTTAAGCTAATTTTAGAGTCTAAAAAATTGATAAAAGTTCAAAGTTCTGCTTTTAATCAGAGTCAACAATCCACGATTCAACAATCTCTTTCTTACTTAGAAAGTAATACTTTGCCACAAAATTTTTCGGTGAATTTAACCTCCCAATTAGATCCAAATGGAAATTCTGACGAAAATTCTGGATTGGGATTAAACGCTTTTGTGAATAGCCAAAAGGGCGGCAATGCATTAAGACAAAGAATGATGGCCGCCATGGCAGTCTCTAGCGCTCAATTACAACAAAATTTAACGCTAGCAAATCAAGGACATTAATTATGCACACTTTGATATTTATATTATATGATTAAGAAAAAAACAAGCGCACTCGCTAAATTGAGAATTCTCATAAGAGAGGAGGTAAAAAATGCCATTAGGGAGGAAATGCCCATTTTAATAATGGAAGCACTTGCTAAGCAGAATAGGTTATTAGAATCTGCGCAAAAAAAGGGCTTAAAAACAATTCAAGAAATACCAGAAAAAGAAATTAAAAAACCAAAAATTCCAGGTACCCTAAATACTAGGCCCTTTAATCCAGCAAAGCAATTTCAACAGGCGGTACCATTCCGTGGAGGAGATCCAGTGAGTCAACTTTTGCAAGAAACAGCTGCTGGCATGTTAGAAGAGGATACTTTAGCCTTTACTACAGCAGAAGAAAGCGCAGATCCTATGAGCTTCATGCAAAACATAGAAGCGCCAGTTGGAAGCGTTCAGGATATGCTTGCTACTTCAAGACCAAGCTCTGCTGTTGAAATGGTTCAAGTGAATGCAGTTCCAGATTTTACGGATCTCATGCAAAAAATGATGAAAAAAGGAGTAATTTAAAAAATGGCTTACGGACTAGTAAAAATACCTGTAATAGATTTTAAACCTTCCACATCTTTGGGGGTTAAAATACCGTTTTCTGCTCCCAATGCATTTACTCCTGTATATACTAGCACCGAACAAATAAAATACAACCTAATAAATTTTTTATTAACCGATACAGGAGAAAGACCTTTTAATCCAAATTTTGGTGCAGGCTTAAGAAAAATGGTTTTTAATCAAATCACAAATGATTCTTTAATTTCTTTAAAGAGCAATATATCAAATAAAATTCAAGCATATTTTCCAAATATAAGTGTAACCCAATTAAATTTTTTGGGAGATCCTGACAATAACATAATTACAATAACTTTAAATTATGTACTATTGGGTACTAATCAAACAGATTTAGCGACCATTTCAATACAAAACTAATGCCCAATCAACCAAACATATCGTATTTAAATAAGAATTTTTCGTCCCTTAAAGCGGACCTAATAAGCTACGCACAATCTTATTATCCAACAGTATATAATGATTTTAGTCAAGCTTCTCCAGGTAGCATGTTTATAGAAATGGCTGCTTATGTTGGAGACGTTTTATCTTTTTATTTGGACAATCAAATTCAAGAAACATTTGTTCAATATGCAAAACAGCCAAATAATTTATACACATTGGCCTATATGTTAGGTTATCGACCAAAAGTCACATCAGCTGCAATAGTTAATTTAGATGTGTATCAGCAGGTACCAGCTAAAACAGTGGGAGGACAACCCTATCCTGATTTTTCTTACGCCCTTACAATACAGCAGGGAATGCAAGTTCAATCGAACGTGAATAGTTCCGCGTATTATTTTGTGGGAAATATTATTGATTTTACAACATCATCCTCTTTAAACCCAACAACTGTATCAGTTTATCAAGTGAATGGGTCCTCTGTTCCAACATCTTACCTATTACAAAAATCAACGCAAGCCATATCCGGTCAAGTAAAAAATCAAAGTTTTTCTTTTTCTACTGCACAAAGATTTTCAACCGTTACTATAAACGATAGTAATATTATTTCAATAATAAGTGCCATAGATTCAAACGGAAATAACTGGTATGAAGTTCCGTATCTAGCTCAAGATTACATACTTACTCCTGTAACCAATACTGCGACGAACTATCCGTCTTTAAATCAGTACCAAAATCAAGTTCCTTACATAATACAAAAAATTCAAGCTCCAAATAGGTTTGTATCAAGATTTACTTCTAATAACACATTAACAATTGAATTTGGTCCTGGGATTAATTCTGTGGCTGATACTGCAGTTTTACCCAATCCTAATAATGTTAGTGTTGGATTCACCGGCGGAGGATTAAGTTATCTATCTAGCTCTTGGGATCCCACTGACTTTGTCACTACTCAAACTTACGGTGTTGCGCCCAACAACGTTACTATCACGTTTAGCTATCTCGCAGGCGGTGGAGCTAGTTCTAATGTTGGAATAGGAGAATTAACAAAAGTTGTTTCTTATAATGCCATTGGAAATCCAAATACAACATATTCAAATACTCTAGTTACAAATAACGTTAGTTCTTCTGTTGGTGGAGGGGACGCTGATACTGTTGACGAACTTAGAATGAATATTTTGGCTGAATTTCCAACTCAATGGAGAGCCGTAACTCAACAGGATTATTTGGCTAGAGTGCTTTGCATGCCACCAATATACGGAAAAGTTTCAAAGGCCTATGTTACTAAAAATGATCAAACATTTTCAAATTATGTTAATGGGGATCCTGCCCAACAAAATCCTCTGTTAATAACTCTCTACGTTCTTGGATTGGACACTAACGGTAATCTAGCAGAACCAACTCCTGCGCTCTTACAAAATATACAAACCTATGTTCAGGATTATAGGATGTTAACAGACGCAATTAAAATAGAACAGGCTTACATAGTGAATATAGGAGTAAATTTTGATGTAGTAATACTACCAAACTTCAACGGTCAGGACGTCATATCCAGGTGCATTACTGCGTTACAAGATTTTTTTAACATAGAAAATTGGCAAATAAATCAACCAATAATACTAACTAACATTTACTCTTTATTAGACCAAATTTCTGGGGTCCAAACTGTAAAAAATATATCAATCACAAATTTAACTGACCCCACAGGGGCCACTTATTCTCAATACGCTTACGATATAAGTGGAGCTACTGTGAATAATGTAATTTACCCCTCTTTGGATCCTTGTATATTTGAAGTATTGTATCCAAACAATGATATACAGGGCAGAGTTGTTAACTTTTAATAATTAAAACATGGCAGTTTACAAAATATTTCCATCAGCAGACGCTTCAATATATTCATTTGATGTGGGAAAAAACACGGGGCTGGATGAAATTTTAGAAATAGGAGTTCAAAACTATGGCGCTACAACTAATGGCACTTACTTAGCTGCTACGAAGGAGGACATAAGACGATCATTGATCGAATTTTCTAATTCAGATTTGTCAAAAATTCAATCACTGTGTACCGGATCATCTTTCGTAGCTAATTTAAGATTGTATTTAGCAGAAGCTGAAAATTTGTCAACAACTTACTCTTTTGAATTTCGTCAGATTAGTCAATCTTGGGACATGGGCACTGGTAAATTTATAGATTATCCAGATACAATAAACGGAGTTTGTTGGAATTCACCGACTGCATACGTAACTCAATCTTACACAACTTGGGTAAGTTCTAGTTATTATAATATTTCTGGGGGAGGATCTTGGAACCAAACTTACACAACTCAGAGTTTTTCTTATTCGGATAATAAAGACATTAACGCTGATGTAACTTCCATAGTGTCTTCTTGGTTTTCGGGTTCAGCTCCAAATTACGGATTTTTGATAAAGTTTCCCACTTCTATAGAAAATAATTCTGGATCTTACATAAGAACCAAATTTTTTAGCGTTGATACTCACACAATATATCCACCTACACTAGAAATAAAATGGGATGATAGCAATTACATAACAGGATCTTTAGTAACAACAGATGATTTTGTTGTAAATTTTGCAAATAATAAAAATGAATTTAAATACGGAACTCAACAATATAGAATTAGATTAGCTACAAGACCCACCTATCCAGTAAGACAATTTATAACATCCTCAGTATATTTAAATACATTATTACTTCCATCAAGTTCTTATTGGGCAATTCAGGATTACAAAACTGATGAAATGGTTGTGGATTTTGATCAAAATTACACAAAGATAAGTTCAGATGGTACTTATAACTATTTTAATTTATATATGGGGGGTTTGGAACCAGAAAGGTATTATAAGCTTTTAATTCAAACTATGCTTCCTTCTACGAAAGAGAATATAAATATAGATAGTGACTTGATTTTTAAAATTGTTAGATAATGCAACAAGTTGTAAATTTGACAAAACAAGTATACGGAGTTAACACCTATACTAAAGTAATAGACACTTCGTTCTCCGAATTGGTTACTCCACAAAATATTGTTGGAAGCTCTACCATATCGATAGATCAGTTTTTTACTTATTATGATCAATTATTTTACGACATACCTGTTAGTGGATCTTCCAATTCACATTCAGAATTAGTACAGAGAAGCTCACAATACATAGGAGGAAGTACAATATCGCAACAAGAGCAAGCATTATTGGACGAAATAAACTCTTTAAAAGAACAGATAATAAATCTAAGTCAGACTTATTTATCTATAAATAACTTGACCCAATAATGGAATTAGTAAATGTAATATATAACGGACCAGGAGTTCAAACACAAACTTATAGTCCAACTGATGAATCCCTGATTTCTAATAGTTTTATAAACGCATCGTTTGTAGGAAATAATGTTGACTACGTGGAAGCCTTTGTATACGATGAATTGGGAAATTTATTAAATAGTAATTACAATTACACAGATTATACATTACCTTCAAAAAGTAGCGTAGGAAAAGGAAATTCTTACAATTCAATAAGTTTGGATCCTTACTCTTACGTAAAATCAATCGGATTTGATAGGGGATCAACTACAGTACAATACAATTTTTTAAGATACCTTTTTAACAGTTCTCAGGGGAATTATTATTGGATAAAACAAATATCTAAAAGTAGAACTGAATTGGTTTTAGCATCACAAACAATAAGCAATGTTAACGTTCTTAACGGTTTTAATGGATACCAAGCATACGCAGCTAATAAACCCTACTTCGCAGATTTTTATTTGAATTTTGGAAATAATGAATTAATAATAGCAATAAACGTAGCTTACACAACAGATTCATCTGGAAATGCTAATTTACTAATAAAATTATACGAACCGCTTCCATCAGACATAGATGTAAAGAGTAAACTTTGGATAGTTGATCAAATTGCTGAATCAGTTAGTTACGAAGTTGATATAGAAATAGAGGCAGAATCGCAAGCAAATAATAATTCTCTTAAGGGCCCAAATTTTAAAATAGACATTAATCAAAAATTGGGCCTTACTACTCCGTATTATAATTATAACAATTTAATAGCAAGTCCAATAACTTCTTCGTTCAATCAGATGATGAGTTATTATCAGGACTCTGCAATAAACATAAACGTAGATTATACAAATTTTTCAAATTTCGTACACTTTTCAAGCGCTACTGAAAGGATCAATAATTTTGTATATAAATTAGGATTGATAGAATCTTACACAGCGCAAATGAATTCCCAAAGATCACTCGTGGGTGGAAACACAGTTGCATCTTCTTCTATAGGTTTTTTAAGTCAATCAATAAGTAATATAATAACCAATTTTGACATTTATGAATATTATTTATATTACACCTCTGCTTCATTAGCGTGGCCAAAAGTAAATTCACAAATACCTTATCAACAAGCATCAGTTACATCTTCTTTAGGATTAAATTGGTTGGGCAGTACTTCAACAGTACCGTCTGGATCGAATGCTTCAATTTTATACTCAGCATCTTACTATGATTTGACCAATCCAAACATGTTGATCAATTCGATTCCTCAATATCTATTGGATGATCCTAGTAATGCACCGTATGAAACGTTTGTATACATGATTGGGCAGCACTTTGATAACATATGGGTCTACTATAAAGACGTTACGAATAAATACAATAACACAAATAACCCTCAAACGGGCGTATCTTTGGATTTAATAGGTGATGCATTAAAGGGATTTGGAATAGAGCTTTACACGAATTCTAATATATCGAATAACCTTTACTATTCCATATTTGGCATAAATGCGGACGGTAGTCTTTTACCACCAACTGGGTCCGAAATTATAAAAAATTATGTTACGTCCAGCCTTCAAACTTTACCGGCTCATACAATACAAAATGAAATATACAAAAGGATCTATCACAATTTACCCTATCTTTTAAAAACAAAAGGTACTCACAGAGGTTTAAAAGCTTTAATTGCGTGTTATGGTATACCCGATAGCATACTTACTGTTAATGAATTCGGAAGTTACGACATAACAACGGAATCAGGATTATTAGAAATAAACAACCAAAAAGCGTACGCAGTTTCCAGCAGTTTATTAATATCTGCGTCATTATTATCTCCGTACACAACAATACAATACAATCAAACTAATAGAAGACCTTCAGTATCAAAAATAGAAGTGGGATTTTCTCCAGCTGACACAATGAATGCTTACATTACAGGTTCATTGGGTTATTTTAACATAGATCAATACATAGGAAATCCAACTGATCAATACTCTTCTTCTTACAAAAATTTGGATTCTCTTAAGAATACAGTATTTTCTAATGCAACTTACCCTCACAGTATTTGGGAGTACATTAGAATGATCAAATTTTATAACAACTCTTTGTTTAAAATGATCAAGGATTTTGTTCCTGCAAGGGCAAATTTATCAACTGGGATAATAGTGAAACCTCACATCTTAGAAAGAAATAAGTATATAAGGCACGAACCAACGGCGACTTCCAGTTCATATCTGTCAGACATAACAGGGAGCTCAATAACTGGTTCTGATCCTATGCACATAAGTCACTCTACTGTATACGTAAAAAATGAACTCACAACCCTGGGATTCGTTCCTGTTTCTCATAGTGTTGGATTTGAAAAATTTACTGGAGAATTCAGCGGATCTGAATTTTACGGACAAAATTGGAAAAAGAATCAATTCGAAAGTTCTTACCAACCGTTTCAAACTTCCAATTACATTCCTTCTCAAAGTGTTAATTTTGGAGCAACTTACAATAACGTTTCGGAATCAGTAAAATCCAACACTTACTTTAAATTGGACTATGCTGGAGCTCTAAAAAATCAAGCGACTAATTACGGATTAATAACTCAATCAATAGCTTTTGGGCCCTCTTACCAATCTAATCCAAATAGTCAGTACGCTAGGATTCAGGATTACAATTATAACGTTAGAAGGAGTACTAAACCGAGGTACAGCGGATCTTTTTTGAGAATGGCTTCTTACAACAATTATACAACTTCAAGTGCTACTTACGGTGGTGATATAACTTACGGAAACGATCCCGTGATAAATTACAATACAAAAAAATTGGCTCTTTTTACGCAAGTAGAAACCAGTTCTTTTATACCTGGAGAGATAAACGCCACATTGGCGTATTTGGTAGACGTATCTGGTGGATTGCAGGAATTGAACCAAAATAACGATTATTGGACCGATGTTCAAAATACTTTTATTAACGGACAAACTTTAACAATAAAGCAATTTGATAACAAAAAATACGGAAATCAAAAAAGTACCGATGGTGTAAAAACGATATACAACAGTGGGTATTCTTATTCCCCACAACTTTATTTTGTTTCCGGAGTTGATACAACTTTGTATTTTAGTTACACTGGAAATACAGTAGTTTCTAATTTCATTGCGTGGAACGCCAATTCTACAGACAATACGAGTTCTAACGCGTACATAAGTGGATCTCCAGGCCCCTTTTATCCAGTGTCTCTAACGAATGTAAACACTAGAACTGGAAATATTTACAACATATTCAACGTTGCGAACCCAGGTCAGGGTTATACTTTTGGAACAAGTTCCGCCAACACCTTTCCGTCTTATTCCGCTCCAATTGCGGCAAACAATAGTTTTACCACTAAGTTCAATCTAACTTTACAATTTCAAGATCCACTAACCAAAAGTCCAAATTCCACAGATAGCGGTTCTTTTGTTTATCAAATATATTTTAACGGGTCTTTAATGCCAGGATCTAGTCAACAAATAATGGATTTTACTTCAAGTTATGTTCAAGCAAGTTCAGTTACTTCTAGCGTTAGCGCAAGTACTATTGTACCCAGTGGACAAACTATAACGTTTCAGGGGGGAGCAGGGTTCATTTTGAATGGTCCCATTTCGGTACTTGATGGAACCAACACAAGCCGGCTTGTGGGTGGAAGCTCGGATTCGGTTAATTACGGAATTTACACTTGGGGAACTCAAGAAGGTTATCTTGCGATAAGCATGAATGGCCCCACTGCGTATCAAATAGGACATTACATAGCTATAGCAGCCTCTGGATCTGGAGTAGCTACTCCGCTGACCAATCCGGTAAACGGATACTCTGTGCCAGCTAGTTCGGTATATTCAAAAACGTTTAGCATAAATTATACAACACCAAATATTTCTTTGGTACCATCAAACATAGTATCCTTTCAGTTAGTTCAAAGAAGCATGTCCACACCGTCTTACACAGCTAGTTTAAGTGTTGGACAGAGTGGTAGTACATTGGCTCTAAATACGGTTTCAGTTGGAACGGGCGGATATCCCTACGCAACTTCTAGTCTAGCTTACGGAAATTTTGTGTCAGGCGCGTTTAATAGTTCAGACGGTACTACAGGATCTTTTGTGATGAGTTCTAACGTTTCCAATTATTTGGGATATTTATTTGTTCCAAACTTTACATCTAATTCAGTAGTGTACTCTAGCAGTTTATACAATACATACGCTGATGTTTCTTACGTATTTCAACCCACTTTGGGGGACAAAATAATCGTATCAGACGGAGTAGTTACAGCAAATTTTGACGTTATAAAGTATACCGTAGATTCAAATAACAGGTTGAACATTTCTGTTGTACCCGAAATATACAGTAGTTGGGTGGCCAATTCGTCTTCTATACTTAAATTTTTGTTATTGAAAAGGTACAATGATGAACAAAACATACAATTGACTTTCACAAAAAAACCAGGGCAAACGTCTTACGGATTTTTGATACCCAATAACATAGATCCGATAGTCATACAAAAGATAAACACAATACAGTCCCAAGTACAAGCACAGTTGTTGTCAACCCAAGCGAATTCCGATTAATTAATGTACACATATTTATAAAAGAAAAATAGATTAACACATGGCATATTTAAGCAATACTTCAGTCGTAATAGACGCCATCCTAACCAAAAAAGGAAGGGAATTACTGGCAAGAAACGATGGATCTTTTCAAATAACTCAATTTTCGTTGTCAGACGACGAAGTGGATTACACACTCTACAATCCTAATCACCCCTCAGGTTCTGCGTTTTACGGAGAAGCAATAGTAAACATGCCCGTAATTCAAGCATTTCCAGAAGATAACGAAATTATGAAATATAGGTTGGTGACCCTACCAAGGGGAACTTCTCAATTGCCAGTAATTAGTATAGGGCACAGTACAATAATTTTAGCACAGGGAGCTTCAATATCTATCACTCCCCAAACTTTAAATTATTTGGGAGCAACTTCAACTTACGAAACTGACGGTTACACTTTCACAATCGGGGACGTAAGAACAATGAGTACTTTTACGGGGGTTGGAATAAATACACCCGCTGCTGCGTCTTCAAATAGCACACAAACTTTAGGAACAAACGTAAGTTTAACTGTAATAGGCACTACTGTTAATATGACATCAACTACTGTCAATACACTATTTGGAAATAACACAACACTTTACACACTATTGACAGTGACCGGCAGGGATTCCGGAGCAAGGCTTACTGTACCAGTACAAATTAATCAGGTAAATTTATAAATAAATAACTCATGTCATACACACCGCTAGCGGCAACAGATTTGGTAGTATCATCGGACGCAATAACTGCACCCGCCTGGAGCACTAATTCTCCTGTTTTAAATTCATTTTACAGCGGTTCACCGACCGTTTCAACCACAATAACCTCTGATGCTTTTTACGTAAATGTATATCAAACAAGTTCAACTGTTCCGGGGGCAGCTGTTCAATTTTCAATAGCATACGGACACGTATACGGATCAGGATCCAAATATTACAATTCGTTAGTACCTGGAGTATCTCCATCGTACACAACTTACAAACAGTACAAAAATTTAGTTTACGGTGCGTTTATTACAGGATCCCAAGGATTTAATTTTGGAGGTCTTGCTAACAATTGTAGGTACATATACGCAATAAACATAGACAGAAATAGGTACAAAGAAAGCTTATTGCCAGGATCTTTAAATTTATTCCTTTCCGCTTCAGGGGGTCAAATACAGTTAACCGATAATAGCAACAATAGTAACGTCATAAGTTACTTGGATTGCGGTCGTGTTTTTAACATAGTGTCAGGATCCAACGGATACGCAAGTAGCGCAACTCCTACCGGGGCTTCCCAAGCAGGTTACACAATATCAGGATCTTACGGTCTATTTTTACCGGACATCGGAACCATAATATTAAATCCAGGAGCTTTGGCGCTAGCATCAACTTACGGAGGAATTTCTTTAGCGGTCGACGAAACTAACAACCCAAATACACCGTACACATCGGTGAGTAATTCAAATCTATTCAACGCAGTATCCCAGAGCGCCAATTTTCAATTGAGTTCTTACGAAACCATATCCTCTGATTACGTGTTCGTTAGGGTTAAAAACGGGGACTACAATTACAGTTCCAACCCAACTTTTACGTCAGGATCTTTCGGTGGATTGGTGTACCCAATACTAGTAAATAGCCCACAAACTTTCATAACCACAGTTGGACTTTACAACAACAATAACGATCTTCTTGCCGTGGCAAAACTTTCAGTACCGCTTGTCAAGGATTTTACCAAAGAAGCACTACTACGTGTAAAACTTGACTGGTAATTTATTTGATTAAAAAATAAAAATGGGCAGAGCATCAAATACAGTAAATCCGTCCGATAAGTCCATGACGCCCATTAGGCTAAGGTACACTTCTTCGTACAGTAGTAGTTCTTTGAGCGCGTACGGCATAACTTTAGTCACTGGGATCAACGGATCCGTGGGAATTACTGGGTCAGTACCGTTAACTACGCTTAATTACTATTCTGTAAAACAGCTGTATTACTCAAATTTTTTGACGGGCTCTTACCTGTCCAATAGTTCCAGCTTCGACAATTTTTTGCAATCCACTGCGGCTTCTGGGACGCTTGACGCCGACGTTAGGTACTTTCCGACCAAATCTAACGCAACGGTGGCAATATTGTCAATACCAAGAACAATATTTGGAGAAAACATCGGAAGGAACGGTTTGATCATATCCTCTTCAGCGGCGTCCTATTTTTTGTCCGACGACGGAAACGGAAATTTATTGGATTTTACTACTTCGTATCCCTTTATACACGCTGGGAACGTTCTTTACAATCAGGGAATGGTGATACTCACCCACCCAAACTATGTGAATTTAACGTCTTCTTTTACGTTGACAGTTGCAGCGGAATCCACAATTTATCAGAACGAGGTCAGGTGCCACGTTTCAGAAAATGATTTTAACTACACATTAAACCCAAGCGTTTTTAGTAGCGCAAGTTTTTCAACTGGGTCTAACACTTCCAATCCGATATTTTCTCCGCTGTCCACCACCGGTAGCTACTACTATATAACTGCAGGAAAAATGATAAACGCCGTTACCGGATCAAGTTTTATTCCGTACGCAACCACCATAGGCCTTTACAACGAACAGGACGAACTTTTGGTGGTGGGAAAGTTGGCAACTCCGTACCCAATACCGTCAAACACGGACATCACATTTACAGTGAGGTGGGACAGTTAGCATATTTATAATAAAAGGTAAATGGGAAATTGGGTTTACATGGGAAAATCTTACACTAAATTGAGCGATTTTCCAAACAACGCTGTTGGTTTTGTGTACAAGGTGACCAACAAAAAATCGGGCAAGTTCTACATAGGAAAAAAAATTCTAAGAAATTCCCTGTCTAAAAAGTTGACAAAAAAAGAAATATCCGAATGGTCAAAACCTGGCAGGGTACCAAAAAAGAAAAAGGACATCAAAGAGAGCAATTGGACCGATTACTACGGTTCAAGCAAATTGGTCTTAGAGGATGTTAAACTTTTGGGCCCTGAACACTTCGATCGGGACATTCTTCTCATCTGCACGACCAAAAAACAAATGAGCTATTGGGAGACCTATTTTCAATTTAAGTTTGAGGTGTTACACGTGGATTCGTACAATGAAAACGTATTGGGCAAATTCTACAGACGGGATGTTCATCCAAGCGTCCAGGACTCACAGGAATAGTTAAAATAGAAATTATGATGGAACATAAATGAAATTAAAAAGGGCTCCAAAAGAGCCCGTAATCATTTATATACGCTGTTGTTTTCTATATTTTTTGAATGTGATTCATAGCGGCCCAGGCAGCCGCAATTTTTGCGTATTTTTTATCAACCACATAATTAAATTCAAATCCTGCTGAATCATGAACTTCTTCCCACTTGCCAGGAAATGATATTTTACACTTGAAATTACATTCAAATATTACCGTCCCCTCGCTTATTTGAAAATTTATTATTCCGTCTTGATCGTTTTCTTTTAAGGATTTTAAAACACTTATTAACTTAATTGACATTTATTATTATTTTGTGGGTTGTAAGTGAAGCACCAAAAATGTGTTTTTGTCCAATTGTTTAAAATCCCCGTCCTTAACCGCCTGTTGGCACAGGAACCTGGCAAATCTACTGGTGGCTTTTATCTTATTGTCGGGAGTCACGACTATTCCCATTTTTGAAAATGCTTTTGTTATCCCGTTTTCAATTTTTGCAACGGCGACCTTATCAAAAAGTCCCTCTTGTAAAAGGTCGACCAATTTTATTTCTTGCACTGTAAAATATTTTTAATAAATATGTAAATTAGTACATAAGACTTCTGTCCCGTACGGTCTGTAAAAACTCCTTACTGTTATTTCCCAAACTGAAATTGTCCGAAAATATCCAAGTGTACGGTATGTTTTTTGTGGGTTTTTTTGCTCCATGTTTAATAGCAATCGCCTTGTAAAAAAAACAAGTTTTGTCCTCTATATTAAGATATTTTTGCATATGAATTGGATTCAACGGGTGATTCACCAATAGGTCCATTTGGTACAGCCACTGCTCGGCCTGTTTGTTCTCCGGTAAAAATTCCCCCGCTTGGTTTATTACGTACTTCACCTTTCCGTTTAAATTTTGCCCTCCGAATATCTGGTGAAGCCCGTCAAAGTGACCCGTGCCCCCGAAAAGTACGGACTCCGGGTCTACCAGGTGCGGATAGCTCATTGCTATGTACCGCGCCGCGTTTTTGCACGTGTACAAGGGACTTCTGAATCCCTGGCGCGCTTTAAAGTATACTTCCAAAATCTTCGCGAATTTCATCATTGTGTAAGGGCCCCTCTCTCCGTCCTCTACCGATTGAAGCACATAAGATAGGTCCTTTGCCGCTTTCATCGGGCCCTCAAGGATCCACTGCTTTACGTTTGTGCCCTTTGGGTAGTATATTTGAAACAGATCGTTCCTGGCGTGGCGATTGTTTAAGAAGTGTTTTCTCGTTGCCTCTACTCCTTCGTTTTTTAGTTTCGTAAAAGTGCCCCAGTGCTCGTTTGTGAAACTGAACACTAGCGTATAGAACAGCCTAAGTTCGTTGTCCTTGACCGATTGCATGACTTCGCAGTACGGGTGTTCGTGCCAATGGAGTCTGTGACTAAAAATTTGGTACTCGTCCCTTAACAGCGAATCCTCCCTGGAATCGAACTTTTGGCAAAATTCGAAGAACTTTTCTATCCTCTTTTCAAGGGGCCAATTGGCCATCCAAGAGTCCTTTGGTTTTTTCCCCTTAAATTCTGGGGTGCAAGTATTTTCGTAAATTATGTCGTTCATGGTAATTTTTAATATGTGTACTCGCTGGAACTCAGAATTCTCAGCATTGCGTTTTCCTGTTCTGTCAATTTCCACCTTTTAATTGCGTAAGAGCGAGTTCTTGGTATTTTTAGGCACTTTGAACCGTTCACTTCCGTTACGAACTTATCGCTCAATTGGTTCGTAAGTATCTTGATTATCCAACCGTCAAATTCGTTTTCCCACGAGTTTATGGATTGTTCAACGATCACGATGTAAGATTTGTCCGCCTTTAAGAACCTTTCAATTCCCAACCAAGTTTTGTTGAACGGTACGGTCCAACAGTTTTCCTTGTGATAAGGAACGCAAGTTTTGCACTGGCACTTGATGCTCTTTGGAATCTGTGAGGCTTCTGTGAAAAATGGTTCTGACAATTGCACAAACGGTTCGTGCAAAATGTCCACAGGATCGTAAGGATCGTAATTACCCGTTCTGGTTACCCTTCCGCTCAAGGACAGTTTGTCCATGAGAAGAAGTTCCCCAAGTTGGCGCTCACACATGTTCAGGAACGATCTCTTGTACTTTAATAGTAGAGGTTGTTTGTAAGACGGTGTGATTGACATGATTTTGTTTTTGATTGTAAAGTTGTCCCACTTTTTCTTTGTACTGTTCTGGGGTAATGAGCAAAGACTTTATGATTTTATCGTCCGAAGGGTGATTGGTCAAGTTATTGAAAGTGTGCACCAATTTAAGTTCAAGCATTGCTTTTTGTCTACCGTACGGGTGGTCCTTTATGTTCGAACTGTTCCAAACGTGATCAAGGTCCAAATGATCGTAATCCGAACCCATCTTGCAGTAATTTTCTATCCAACGAATCGCATCGCACGCCACGTCCTCGGCGTTGTACGGATAGCTACCCGTGTCCTCGTATATTTTCATCATGACGGAATCCAAAAATGTAATTTCGTCCATTCTGTTTGACTTGGTCGCCAAATAACTTATGCACTCCTTTGCGTTTTTACCGTAATAAAATGGACTTTCCTTGTTAACAAATTCTGGAAACCAATCGGCTATGTCGGCGATGAAGGCAGCGTATTGGAACCTGTACGCTCTCAATCCCCTATCCGCATTCCACTTGAACATGAAATCGCCTATCTCCCTTAAATTTTTCTTTTCCCCATTTTCCAAGAACATGGCCACATCTTTGGCCAATTGCGGGGCAAATTCGCACAGAAAGTAATCGCCTCCCCTTTTGTAATTCCCCACCGGTTTGGGGAAGCTGGGGAATTGGTAACCCACAGAAGTGTAGAAAGGTCGCTTGGCAGCTTTTATCACTTCTATCAATTGGGGAACGTTGTCGGCCACGTGCATGTCCGGTAAAAGCGTGTTGTGATAACCGGACGGTTTCATGGAATAGTTTATTCCCGAGCCGGTGAGTCTGTGAAAAAGAAATAGGTAAAGCCAATCGCTGAGATCGAACTTGGATCTTTTGCCCGTCCAATTGCGAGAAATCGCGTCCCTCTGTTTGGTCATTAGACCCTGTTCCATTTTGTGCCAGTAGGGGTGGTCCTCGCTCCAACCGTAAAACACGTCGTTAACGATTTGGGAAAATCCAGCGTATTTCCTTTCCACAACGTCGTACAGGTGCACGTGTTTCATTAAGTCGTCGGGCACAGAAGAATTTTCGTGCGCAATTATTCCAAGGTTGCACTCCTCCTGTTGCGTCTTCGCCATTTGGTAATAGCGAATGAATTCATCGTAGTATTTGGTGGTTTTTATCCACTTTGGGTTTGCCGTTATTGTCATTTTGTTTCTTGTTGTCTTCTTGATTCCATCCTTTGTTTTAGCAATTGCGCTTGCTCCCTGTAATAATCGGGGTCGGTTTCCATCCATCTGTTTTCGTCAACCCACTCCTCCCTTGCGAACCCTATACCGAGTATTTTTATGTGTTTCGCTTCAGGCTGGTTCATCGCTATGGTTTTTGTTTTTTCTATGGCCTCCTCTTGGGTCCTTGCCCTAACCACGCACGCATAGTCCTTGCACCTCATCCAATTTGGATCCGCGAACCTTTCGTCCCTGTAGTGCGCGTAGTACACCGAGTAAGGTTTCATGGTGCCGAGGTCCCTCAGTATTTTCTTCTTTTGTTCCCTTGCCCACAGAACGTACCAATTCAAAACGTGATCTTCCGGCTGTACTTCGTAATCGTACAACATAAATATTTTCCAAGAATCCAGCGCGTATTTACCAACGCCCTTCATTTTTTCTATTTCCTGTACGGGAATGTTGTTCTCCCCACCGTATTTATCGGTGGCTTCCAACCACTGTTGGGCAAATTTTTTCCACTGTTTTGTCCTTCTGTTGTAGAACCCAAGGGGTTTTATAATTTCTATCATGTCTTCGTCCGGGCAATCCAACAGAGATTGTGCATCGGGGCACCTTGCGAAGAACGCATCGGAAATGGCGTCCACTTGCCTGTGATGGGTTTGGTTGAGCATGAAGCAAATCACCATCATCCTAAACGGATAATCCCTAAACTGTTCTTGCCTAGTTTCGTAGGGGGACATGGGTAATTTCATAACTTTTATTTGTGTTAAATGTACTGAATTTAAACGATCTTTTACAATAGATTTTTCAAGTGGTGACAAAAAAAATCCCACTAAAAATTAGGGGATTAATCCGTTTAACAATCGTTCGTTACCTGTGATGCCTTTGTTTTGCGTTGTTTATGTACATTTTTATCAATTCTTTGGTGCCGGCCCCAAGGTTACCGTCCGCCTTTGGGTCCTTGACCCTTGATTCTATTCCCCGGGCCGCTTTTAAAACTTTCCCAACGATGACCCGGTCATCCTGGCCAGCGTCTACCATCTTGCATATAACATCATAAAGCCTTGCTCCTCCCTCCTGCCAAAACTCACCCCTTATCATCTGGTCGGCTTTATCATAATCGACCCTGTCCCATTCTGGGTCCGCCTCCATAACAAAGTACTTTTCGGCGTAATCGTTGTCGAAAGTATTACCGCCTTTTTCGTCGTACTTGAAGTTTTTACCCCAAAATTCTTGTTTTTGTTCTTTTACGTACTTTACTATGTCAAATTCGTTTTTCATTTTACGACTGTTGTTCGTAAGAGTCGTTGTCTTGAGACACTAGGTTAGTCTGAGCGTTTGCGTAATTGCTGCACTGTCTAGCTATATCGTCTGTGGAATATCCGTTCTCTATAAGTTCTCCAATTGCGTCGTATATCTTTTGTCCGCCCAACTCCCAAAATTTGTCTGCTTTGTAGTCTATGGAGTTGTCTACGTTGTGCACGTTAGATATGTCCAACGTGTCCAAAGCGTCCTCTTTTAGAAGAGGATTCGACTTAATGTACTTAACAAAGTTAAACTCTTTCACTAGTCTTAAATAATTGTTCCTATCATGTAAATTAAATACTCTCTAACGAACTCTTCGTTAAATCCGTATTTTGTTAAAATTGTATTAATACAAGATACAGCGTTAGAAAAGTTTTGTTTGTCTACACGAGACACTATCTCTTCTGCTCTTTCTAAAGCGAAGTCAAAATATTTTGCGCCAGGAGCGAAATTTCTAGAATCATCATCCTCTGTATCTTTTTTAGTGTCACCATGAGTATATACTTCGTCCCAATCCCACTCTTCTTCGTGACCGGGAAATTCCATGTCCTCCGGTTTCGTGGGTACCCAATCGTCCTCGTCGGCAGCGTATATTTTATCCGCGGCCGGTTTCTTTGGGTAAATGTCCGCTTCCTTCATTGAGGTGTAGCTGCCCGCCGGCGCCCCCGCCCCAACCGGTTTTAGGTCAACGTACCCGCCGACGCTCTCTTTGAGCTGTTTTTTCTTTTTTTGGACCTGTTTTACCGCTGAGTACGGGCCTATGCTGTTCTTCTTTAAGTAGCTTGTAATGTTAAAATTGTCTGACATTGTATTTTTGTTTTCTATTGGTTGTTAAGACCCCATGGAGGCCAATTGGTTCAATTTTTTCTTTAGGGATTCCAAGTTTGCGTTTATGTCCGCTTTGAGTTCTTGCTTTATTTTTGTGTTTGGCGCGGCGGACAGGTTCCTTTGCATTTCCTCTACGAATTCAACGCACTCGTTCGCGAGCCCTTCAATCGAATAGTCCAAACTGTCGTTTGAGTACTCCATTAACCACTTTTGAATGTCGTAAGACCCTGAGTTTGTCATGCAATTATAAATATGTTTATCAGCAGCGCAAAAAAATGGCCGGGGAAATTAATCACCGGCCGTTGTTTTTTTACACTACCGCGGCAGCGCCGCCCTGCGGTAAAGCGGGGGGCTCGGGTAGGTACTGAACGATGGGTTGCGAGTAGGTCGTTCCCGACTTATCGCTGCTGACGGCAAGCGAATCGTGGGGTTGCCAACCGTCCTTGATTGCTTTCTGTACCAGGCCGGCCAGCGCATCGCTGTTGGGCGCTTGAAGTACGTGATAGGTGATGATTTGAGCCATGTTTGTTTTATTTAAATGTAATTCACTTTTTCGAAAACCAAAAATTTAAGATTTCGGTTACAATTTATAACTTTTCGTTATTTACCAATTTTCTTAAATTCCGATTCCTTGCAATTTTACAAAATCGGCATATACGTGCCGAATACCTTCTTCCAGGCCAATACCTGCTGTCCAGCCCATTCGATTCAATTTTGACACATCCATCAGTTTGCGGAAAGTACCATCCGGTTTTTCAAGATCCTGGATGAGATCTCCTTCATATCCGGTAATGTTTTTAATAAGCAGGGCCAGTTCACGGATTTCGATATCAGTACCTGTTCCAATATTCACGAGTCCTGCTTCATTATAATGTTCCATGAGGAAAAAGCAGGCATCTGCCAGGTCATGGGTATGTAAAAAATCCCTCCGGGGTTTACCGGTTCCCCAAAGAGTAACAAACTGTTCACCCCTGGTCCTGGCTTCATGGAACTTTCGGAGAAGGGCGGGCAGCACATGAGAGCTGGCCAAGTCATAATTGTCATTAGGGTCATATAGATTGGTGGGCATCACCGAAATAAAATTGCATCCATACTGGGCACGGTATGCATCGCATAATTTTATGCCTGCAATTTTTGCAATCGCATAGGGTTCATTCGTAGGCTCCAGTTCTCCCGTGAGAAGGTATTCCTCTTTAAGGGGTTGCGGCGCATTTTTTGGATAGATGCAGGAAGATCCCAGAAACATCAATTTGCGAACGCCATTTTCAAAGGCGGCATGGATGATATTATTCTGGATCATCAGATTATCATACAAAAAATCCGCCCGGTAGGTATTATTTGCCAGGATGCCTCCCACTTTGGCTGCCGCAAGAAATACATATGCTGGTTTTTCCTCTTGGAAGAACCGGTGGACTTCAGACTGATTTCTAAGATCCAGCTCTGAAGAGGTTTTGAATACCAGGTTATCAAATCCTTCCTGCCTTAATTTACGAAGGAGGGCAGAACCGACCATTCCCCGGTGCCCTGCCACATATACCTTATCTGTATGGTTCATTATTCCGCTATTAAAACTGTTTACTCGTATTGATTTTTTATATGAAAACCGTATTCTTTCAACACTTTTTCTTTTTTGAAGAGGTCAATATCGGAATGAACCATCTCCTTCACCAGCATGGCCAAATCATATTTTGGCTTCCAGTCCAACTTTTCATAAGCCTTGCTGGCATCCCCAATAAGTAAATCCACTTCGGTGGGACGATAGTATTTCTTATCAACCGCAATGACTTCTTTCCCAACCAGTGAAAGATGTTCCTCCTGGGTAACCGTCTTCACGATACCTCTTTCATTTTCCTGGCTGCCTTTGAATTCCAGTTCAATGCCCACTTCCCGGAAAGCCATATTTACAAATTCGCGAATGGAAGTCGTAATACCAGTAGCAATCACATAATCCTCCGGTTGGGGTTGTTGCAAAATCAACCACATGGCTTCGACGTAATCTTTTGCATGGCCCCAATCCCGTTTGGAATCCAGATTGCCCAGAAATATTTTTTCCTGTAAGCCAAGGGCAATTTTTGCGACCCCCCGGGTAATCTTCCGGGTGACAAAGGTTTCCCCGCGCAGCGGGGATTCATGATTGAACAAAATGCCATTGGTGGCATACATTTGGTAAGCTTCACGGTAATTAACCGTAATCCAGTAAGCGTATAATTTAGCGACCGCATAGGGGGAACGCGGGTAGAAAGGAGTCGTTTCGGTTTGAGGTACGGCTTGTACCAGTCCATATAATTCGGAAGTGGATGCCTGGTAGATTTTTGTTTTTTGTGTGAGCCCCAGCAGGCGCACCGCTTCGAGGATACGCAGGGTCCCTATCCCATCCGCGTTGGCGGTATATTCAGGCGTTTCAAAGCTGACCTGCACATGACTCATGGCCCCCAGGTTATAGATTTCATCGGGTTGGGTTTCCTGGATGATGCGGATGAGGTTGGTAGAATCCGTCAAATCGCCGTAATGCAGGTGAAAATGTACATTGGATTCATGAGGATCCTGGTATAAATGGTCAATCCGGTCCGTATTAAACAGGGAAGTCCTTCGTTTGATCCCATGCACGATATACCCCTTTTTTAATAAAAACTCACTGAGATAAGCACCATCCTGTCCCGTAACACCAGTTATCAGAGCAATCTTAGCCATATTATTTTATTAAAAATTGAGAAATTTTCCGGATTGGGTAAAAAAATAAGGGTTGATCCCATTGCATTTCCAGGCCAGCCTGTCTTCCGGGTTGGCACAGACCCTGTTTTTGAAGGAAGCATTGGAAACCCTGGCCGCCTCCCACTCTGTGGATTCGTCCAAATTGACGTATCTGGACCGGAACGTACTTTTCACTGATCCTTAATTCTGATGCTTTCATGAAATTATTTTTTGGTTATGACTTTAAAATCGTAGTGCCTTACACATATTTTGTTTGTATTGCTCATTTTTGTATATTTAATTTTTACCAATTTTTTTGGGAGCGATTTCTCCCGGGCAGTTTTTATGTACTTGGATACATTTTTTTGGCCAGGAAAAACCGGGGAATTCCTCGGGGTCGTACCAAGGGATAGGGCCCCAGCTAGGGCCCCTGCTAGCTCCGACAACCTTTGCTTTTTCTGGGAGCTAGCTCACCGCTTGCTGATTGCTTGCGAAGAGCTAGCTAAAAATTTTTCAAGGTTAGGATGCGTAGGCGTCCGCCAACTGCCAAAGGCCCCGGTTCAACACCATGTCCTGTATTGGGTTGGTTATCGGCCGTGCGGTCCTGTTGTTCATTTGGAAGCCGCCCTTTATTAGGTTCTCCTGCACCCGGTTGAAGGTGTGCCACAGGGTGTTGGGCTTGTCCTGTTCCCTGCGGGGGTTGAGGATGTCCATGATTTCGTACTCTTCGGGCTGCCTGTCCTCTCCTATCCTGAGGATGAGGGCGGAGACCGCGAACTGCCTTCTGTCCTTGGCCGTCATCTCCCTTCCGGTCCACAGGTTGATCTTCTCCACGGTGGAGTTCAGGCTTTCCATTCTTTGGTCTATCAAGGCCTTGACCTCTTCCAAGGTCAGTTTGGTGTGGCGCTCCCTGAAACCGCCGAAGCCTCTGTCCTTTACTATCATGCCGTTGGAGCACACTAGCCTGAACAGACCCATTTCAAAGTCCCTTGGCCTTGAGCCGTCGTGGCTGTTGACGAAGATGACCGTTGGCCTTGCCTCTACGTTGCCGGTCTGGTCCTTGATGTACAGGTCGGGGTGTTGGAACTCTGTGATGTGGACCCCGTAGTCCCTGCGCAGTGGCACTTTGGTCTTGCTCTGTTTGGCGTTGGTGAGTTTCCAGCCCATTGAGTCCATGTGGGCTATGATGTCCGTGGTGGGTGTGAACTTGTACCGGTTGGGGTTGATGTGCCCGGCCGGTTTGGTGGCGAATATAGCGGGTGCCTTTGTCTTTGCGGTTTCCATGGTCATGACCGTGATCTGCGATTTCTGTTCTACTTTTATCATATAACTTTTATTTGTGAGTGATTGTAATTACTTTTTCTTGAACGTGATGTACTGGTTCTTGCCGTTGAGCGCTGTCCCTATCGAAGCCGTGTAGTCCTCCTGAACGTACAGGCTCTTCCTTGAGAATTCATTTGGCACTATCGCATTGTTGATGCCTATGCAAAAGGGAAGCTCACCGTAATGGCTGAGTATCCTTGAGTCCTCCTTGAATTCGAAGTACTCTGGCTCTAGCGATACGTCCGGAAATTTCTGTTCGATCAATTGCCTGATCTCGACGGTGCCCTTGGAGTAGATGAACTTTAGGAATTCCCTGTTCACGATCACATCGTCGGCGGCGCGGTCCAGGTCGAAGCAATAAGGACACAACGAAAATTCAGTGTCTCCGGACCCCTTGGCCGCGGAGATTGCCCTTATGTGATCTCCATCGGCACTTACGTGGGTGGCCCTCCCGGTCCGTCCTTGCCTTGTAATTCCGTAATTGTTGGCGTTTGGGTTGCCCACTTTAAATACGGTTTTTTCTACGTAAAGGTCGAACGAATCGTAGTCCAAATTTGTGTAAAGGGCCCCTCCCACTAAGGTACCTGTCACCAATTGCGTGGCGTCGAATTCGTGAGGGCCGACGTTGGTGACTTTACCTATCCACCCCTGTCTTGTTTTACAGTAGTAATTGGCGTCCTTGTTACCTATGACCAGGTCGCCTATCTTAAATTTAAATGTTGGCATAACTTTTATTGCTTTTTGTTAATTGATACAGGGTAAATATACGAAAGATTCTTGAGAATAAAAAATTTATTTTGACCTTTTTTAGAAATTCTTGGTAGATAACCAACGAGTTATAAGCGGTTGGTAACCAATGTACAAAAAAAGGGGGAGGTTTTTTAGGCCTCCCCGTTCTGTATCAAGTCAAAAATCCGGGCGATCCACTAGACAGTGGCCAGTTTCTCCGCGTTGGAGATGCGCCCACGGGTCACATCGTAAGCCTCGTTAACGATGCGATCGTTGATGTACTTACCAGCGACCACGTCCGAGACGTGAGTGGTGCTGTAACCGGTCACGTTGGAGACGTTCGTGATGTCGCCGACCCTCAGTTTCCTGTTGATGCGTGACACCTTTTGTAAATAGGTCAATTTGTTGTAGGTCTCCGGTCTGTTGTTGTTGCTCATGTTGCTTTTCTTTTAATTAACAATGTGTAGGTATAAATCTACGACATTATATTCGCAACTTAAAGAATAACTATTCGGTCCGTTAATATAATTCTCTCTCAAATGCCTCCTGCTCCTCGAGCATTTCGATTTCGTCCCTCAATTTCTTTTTTGCCCTTGGTTCCATCGGGTACCACTTCTCCATGAACTGTTCCATGCTCGCTCTCCCGCTGTCCACCAATTTCTGGTCGCGGTCCATGTTCTTCGGCATCAGGCAGTAGAAGTTTTTGCTGTCCGCGTACACTGTGACGAAGCAGTCCGGGTACTTGTCCCTTAGAGCGTGAGCGAGGTCCTCAAGGTCCGTTCCCGGTTTGAGCTCGGCGTCCATAACTTTGTAAATCTCTTTGTTGTAAATGTCCTTAACGGTGGCCTGCATTTTGTTGACAACCAATGAATTGCTGCTTTTTGCTTTTATCATACATTTTATTTGTTTGGTACAGGGTAAATATACGACAGATTTGCTTACCAAAAAAATATTTTACGACTTTTTTTTAAAAATTCTTCCTTGATAACCAATCGTTTATAACTACTTGGTTTCCATCACCTTTTTGACGGCGGCCGCCAGTTCAATGACCACCTTGAAGGGAATCTTCTGGCAGCCCACCTCGACGTTCTTTTTGGTGATCGTTGCGGTGTACTCGCGATTCAACTTCACGTTGACCGGGGTGAATTCCGATTCCAACTTTTCCAGCACGGTGACCGGGAAATTGTAGCGCAAGCGCTCTTCGAATTTGACACCGCTCGATGGGGAAATGGAGGAAATTGTGTACTCGTTGCCCACTGCGGAGTCCATGGCGTGCGATACCCAGGAGTCGTTCCAACCGAACTCGTTGCTCTTTCCCCTTCTCAAGACCCTTACTTTATCACCCGCTTTCAGGCCCATTTCCTCTAAAAATTGGCTGTGCACCGACGGATGCTTAACTTCTTTCATAACTTGTTCTTTTTTATTTATTTGTGATGGTAATGATTGCTCTTTTGCCCTTGCGACTACCTCAAGGACGAAGGCAGGGAAGGCGTATATTCCCGACTCTTTGAAATACACTCCCCTCTTGGAATTGACTCTCTTCACCGTCATGGTCCTACCCACGTAATCGTCCATTCTGGCCGGCCACGTATTGTCCCAGCCCCTCTCGTAATCAGCGGCCTTCATCACCACTCTCAACCTGTCGCCGGGCTTGATGCCCTTGTGCTCAAGGGATTCCGCGTGGGACAAAAGGACTCCCATCGCCTTCGGTTTGGCGGGCTCTATAAGCTTGAAAAAGCTCGCCCCGTTCATCTTTCTGTGCGGAACGAAGTACCTGCCCGACTTTGAATACTTGGTCCTCAAAGAACCCTCTTCTGTGAACAGGTTGGTGCAGTACCAACCCCTGTTCTTTATGGGGTCGAACCTCTTCAAATGCGTGATCTCGTACGCTATCTTGCGTATCTGGACCGAAGAGGCATATACACCGTGCTTCTCTTTTACTATGCCAAATATCATTTCCTTTATCAACATAAAAACTTTTTATTAGATGAACCCACGTGGACCCCCTGTATCGACTGCGAACATTCGCGACTGAGTCAGGGCCAGTCGGCAAACAATTACAAAATATTTCCCGCGCTAGCTAAACAAAATCGCGATCAAGCGATCTTTAGCCTTGAATTGCGCACCCTTGTCATCTGGGCCATGTTTTTGTACCTCTCTATGATTTTGCTCCCGTCGGCGAGCGTTACCTCGATGGCCACGGAACCGCTCTTGGGCTCTTTTAACTTACTGGCGGCGAAGGAGTTGTAGACCGTTTTCTCTGTGGCCGGGGTCGACCATAAAAGCTCGTTGTAGTTTGTTACCCTCATGTTGACTATTTTTGTTTGATACAGGGTAAATATACGACGCTTTTTTCGAATAAAAAAATTTATTTTGGCCTTTTTTAAAAATTCTTCATTGGGAACCGATCAGTTGCAAAGCGTTGGTTACCAAACTAGTGTCCTTTCAAGTGTTTGCACCCGCGCTGCTGGGCGCTGTACTGCGATTGGTTATGGTTGCTTAGGGTACGGGAAGATGTTCTGGCGGCTGATTTTTGGTGCTTTCTGTGGGTGTTTCCCTCCTTGGGTGACTTAAGAATTTTGGTTCCTCCCTTCGTCTTGGGTGGGAATCTACAACTTTATTTCTTTTTGGTGTTGTGTTATTTCACCGTATTCAGTAAAAAGCCCATCCCTATCTTGTTCTTCTCACTTCCCGCGCGGTTTGTTCTGTACACTGCAATTTCTTGACCAGGTTCAACTTTGAAAATTCTTCGTTTTTGACCACCAGCTTTCGCAGAACCTGTCAATGGGCATGAAAGAACCGTTCTCTACGTGGCTTCCCTTATTTTCTCCTCCCTTTGTCTTTTTTCTTCCATTTTTACGATAACCTTGCGAGGTAAGATCCTTGGGTCTATTGGGATTCCCTCCATTAGTTTGTGTATTGTATCGTCTATGAGTTCCTCCAATAGCTTTTTTGATTCTTCTGGCAGTGTCCTCCCTTGGTTCTTGTGTATTCGTTCAGAATATTCCCAACATCTGTGCCAGTATCTTTGTTTCGGAAATGACCGTTTTCTAGTATGTAAATAAAGCACAGTTTGTAAATTCACTCAAGGTCTCCGCTATTTCCTTTGCCGCTAATTCCAATTGCAGAGATTATCTCCTTTAATTTTTCTGTTCTCGTGTCATGGTCTCAATTTAAATTTATTCTGGCCAACTTGAATCCACCCATTCCCAATCAGCGTACAGTTCCTCGTCCGCCCTTGCTGATCCTATCCAGTACTGTTCATCTAGGATGTAGTCCATGATTTCCAAAATGATTGAGTGTTCTTCGTCTTCGGTTGGGAATTCCAGGCTGATGGCCTGCAGTTCGTTTCTTGCTTCGTCCAACGTTTGTATGTCTTTTGGGTTTTCCTCGATGGAGGTGGCCAAGTTCTCAAGGTCGTTGGCTATCGTTTCCCTGTCGTGCACCTTTCCCTCCGTTCCCACGGTGGTTGCGAGGTCCCTAAGTTTTTTTGCTATCGATGCGATGTATACAAGCATAATAAACACTGTTTTGTTTAAAAATTTACACTATTTCCTCTTTTAAGGTTCTGGATGTTTTCTTCTGTCTTCTCTTCCTTTCCTTTTGCAGCACTTTTTCTAGTGCGTACTCGGCTTCCTGGTACTGGAGGTAACTGTAAAGGGCGTGGGAATCTCCAAAAAATGGGTTCTTGCTCTGCACTTCGTACCTTGTGAATCCGTCTTGGGTTATCTCCTGTATCCGGTACCTTTCCTTGAACCTGTCCTTGATCGCCCTCCACGCGCCAGCAGGAAATTTGGGGTCCGATGCGGTTAACCCCACAAACAGAGTAACCAGTAAAGTGGTCGTTACGTACACTGCTGCTATTAGTATGCTGTTCATGAATTTAAATTTTTAAATTACTTCTTCCCTGACGACCACTTTTGTTTTCTTTCTCTTTGATTTTCTGAGCCTCTTGATGTCTATTTCCAATGCGTATTCTGCGCCCTTGCGATCATAATATAGATAACCGGAGGACACCCACCAAAAAAATAGAAAGCTCTCTTGAACCGAATACAGCGGGAAATTTTTTCCGCTTTCTGTTATTTCCACTATCCTCAATCTTTTTTTGAAGCGGTTCTTTACCGTTCTGCTGATCACGCGGGGCAGCGTAGAATCAATGTTGTCCTCCAACCACAACATTCCGAACCAACAGAATATCAGCACCAGTAATCCAATCATCATAAAATAAACTACGTCCATATAAGTTATGTTTCTGTTTACATTGAAGTTGTGTACACCACAGTTTTTTTGGTCGATTCTCCGCTTTTTGCGTCTGCTCTTCAAGGACTTTCATCGCCGTGTCCAGGCTGTATCGGCTGTACCAAAACCTCTCTTTGTACCTGGTATAATTCCCCTCTGGAAGGTGCCAGCCATTGTGCCAACAATTCACTGTGGTCCAACCGTACCACCTTTTCCTTTGAATTAGGTAGTACTCCGGTGTTGTTGGTCTGTTCACCTTAAGTATCCTGAACAGTTTTTGCTTCTTTTTTGGTTTTTCAGAGGTGGCCAATACCATTGCAACTCCAACTATGATCAAACTAACTGTCCAACCAATAAATTAGGCAAACGACATTTCATTGTAATTATAATTCATTTTTTTGGTTTAAATCTGTAATTATTGTAAACGTTCAACAAAAGGCCAAACGCAAGTAACAATCCGTAGCCAACGAATATCAACCCTATCAAAATAAACGATTGGTGTCTCGTGAACATGGGTTACATTTTAAAATACAAAATCGAATAAATCTTCATCAGAGAACAGAAACGCGCATATAATCAAAAATAATATGATAGCGGCAAATCCTCCAAGTATAGCACAAAAACCCACTATCCACATGAAAACATAAGCGGAGAATCCGGTAATTTTGGGGACTATCAACCACGATCCCACAACAGCTGGTAAAGAAAATAGCCCAAAGACCACGATTAACCTTATAAGAAACGAAATTATCTTTTTCATAAATTTTATTTTAAATTGTGTCTTGCAAAAGAACCTTAACGTTTACATTTTTGGTGTTTTTCTTTGTTGATGCGAAGACTATTCTGTCAAAGTGATTCTTCGCGTCTTGGTAAGACTGGTAATACGGGTTGATTGAATCAGACACTATCTTTCCGTCCAAATTCGATTTGACTGGTTTCCATTTTTTGGTGATCAAATTTCTTTTTTGTATTTGGTACGCGTACATTTCCAATTGACTCTCGTAGTCCTTGGGCAATTCAACTCTCACAATTCTCAGGTTGGGCCCAACCGAAACAAAGATATCCACGTCCCACATCATGAATAACATGGCTCCGATGAAGATCAAAGCAAATAAAGTTCCAAAAATTAATTTTACTTCTAACATAAATTTTATTTTTATTGAAATGTTACCATGCCGTTTTAAAATCCCCGGTTTCGGACACTGAGATTCTGTCCATCGAAGTTTGCACCCTTCTCACCCTCTTGAACACGTAGTGGTGTAGTGTGTACGCAAGGGGATCGGGTTCCACTGAGTGCGTGACCAATTCCCACCCCTTTCTGCCAAGGGAATTTAATTCTGACTCCTCCATGGGAAGATTTCTGTTATTTTCTGTGTAGTATTCGTACATTATCATGCGATTATTTCTTTTACAATTGTGTACTTGGAGCCCTGTCTGACCGTTATCTTTTCGTTTTTTAGGTCTTCTACGAACCTCTCCGCTTCCTGCAATGTGTTAAATACTAGGGGTTTAGAAGTGTCGTACAAATATTCGGTCATTGTAGCCCAAGAAGTGAGTCCGAAAAGTTTTACAGATTCCTTGATTGTGTAGTAGGACTTTGTCACCCTTCCGTACGCGTCGAAGTTCTCTTTTAGAATTATTCGATAAATTTTATTTTTCATAACTGAACAATTTTTTTATGGCCTTCAAATTTATCAAACCTAATTCGATTGCGCCTTGAAGGCTAGTGACAGCTCTATCTGTTCCCATTTTTGTTTCCGCTGTGATCGTAACAGTGTTTTCTAGCACACTTACGTTCATTGACGTCACGACTACCTTTGTGTCTCTTCTGTCAAAGTGAATTCCCATCAAAATTTCCTCTTTGTCGTCGTATTGCTTTTTCATGTTATGGGTTTTTTCTTTGTCACGCCCCTTTCGTAAGCAAACATTTTTCTGAACCTGCCGCACGTACCACAGTTCTTGTACGACCCGTGCGGGCACTCACCGTTTGGCCATCTCGACAGATTGGCCAACTGGAAGATCAGCTTGTACAGATTCATGGATCCCTGCAGCGTGGAGCTGTCCATTACGCTAATGTTATACTGCATCGTAAAGTCGATTCTTTTTTAATCCGCAGTTATTTTTAATGTCACTATTGCGCCGCCCTCTTCCTTGAGTTTCTGTCTCATCTCTTGTTCCAATTCGAACTGTTCTATTGTCATGGAAGATTTGTAGAACTCCAACAAATTTGGGTCGTTTGAGTCCAATATTTCCAGATCCAATTTTGCGCGCAAATTAATGCAGTTTTCTCCGAGACTTTTGAACGCATCCTCATTTTTTACCATAGAACGAAGGGCATCCATAATCACTGAATCTATCATGTGATCGAATACTGTTTTTTTGCGAAGCTATTGATCATCGATCCACCACATTGCATTCAAATGCTCCTTAATCATCTTTATTGAACTTTTGTGTATCATTTTTTTATGTTTTTTCTGTTACAAAAGAATTGGTACAAAATTCCCGATATCACCACAACCAATATTATTATTAGGTGAACTTCTTTTGTTGTTTTCATCATTCACCATCAATTACAAGGGTTCCGCTGAGATTTCCCACCAATTGGTACGCTTGATAAATTAGTTCCAGTGCCTGTTCAACCAACATTTCCAATTCTTCGTTTGCGTACACTAATGGGTGTTCAAGGACAAAATCGTTCAAGTTAGAAGCAATGATGCTCATTCTGTCCATGACCTCCAGCTGGTGACCGTCGTTTATCAATTCATCTCCTGTATCGACTTCACCGCTACTAATCTCCTCTGTTTTCTCAAACGGATACGCATTTTTGTCAATGGGTGCCTCATCGGCTGCACTTAATTTCAAATCAATTTTATTTTTCATACTTTTATGTTTTTTATTCGTAAGTTACTATCACGGAGTCCTTTGTTTCGACCGTCATTTTGATCTTCGGCACGTGAGGTGCGCACCTGTCCAGCCAACTGTGAACCTCATGATTGTTCAATTCTTTGGTCTCGTTCACCCAGTAGGGCCAATCCCTGTGCTTATCAAAATTCCCGTCCCCAAATTCGTAGGATTCGTGGGCGTAAAGAGAACACCTCTCACTGGATTTTAAAAGTTCCACTGAAAACTTCATACCGACGGTCTCAAGAAACTTATCGTCCTCCAACATGGAAAGAACAAAGCTATCTTTACTTTTAACTTTGATGTCCTCTTTTTTGCCCGATTTTAAAAGTTCCATGCTGTCCATGACGTACTTCCAATAGACCTACCTCCAAAAATCATCTTTGTCCAAGTACGCGGTCGCGTGTAATTCGGGCGGTTGAGCAGCTCCTACCCCGACCTCGTACTTTTTTTCCCATGCGTCCAAGAAATCTTCCGGTTCGGGAATGGGATTTAGCACGCTCATTGGGGTATACCACTTTGAATCGTATCTCTCGGCGTACTCGTAAATGTACTCAAGCAATTCTTTCCTTTGTAATTGGGTCATTTGAAATTAATTTTTTACTTTTGTGGCAGGAGAAGGATTCGAACCTCCAATGATGAGCTCTACCAATTGAGCTATCCCGCTCTTTTTTAACAATCCCCGTTGCAGGGGGCTTCACAAATTCCCCAGGCTTCGTAAGAACACTTTTGAAAATACCCAGTTGAACTGCTAGAATCTGGCCAACAATCGAACATACCGTCATTGGTCAATACCCACAACGGAACGTTACTACCGCATTCTGAAACTTTTGATATTTTCTCTTTATACTTTTTGTTCCTATTGTCCCTACGCTTCTTTGCCCTTTCAATTTTGCGCTTTACTTTTTCTTCCCTTTTCATTTTAGTCTATCTTGGCAAACGTAACCGATTCAGAATAGTACCCGTTGCTGGAACCGAACCACTTGATTGTCACGTACCCCTTTACGGTTGCGAACGTGTAAAACGTCCAAGTAAAAGATTCGCACCATCGCCCGGGGTTTTGATCATTATCCGTTCTCTCTTCCGCTAGTGTAATCGGGCTTCCTATGAGATCGGATAAATCACCGTCAATGTCATCCACATAAACACTTTCACAGCAATCCTGATCGTGATACATTTTGTACCTATGTCCTTCCGTGGTGGTGAATATAATTTCTGGAGATTCCTTATCTCGGCATCTATGGAAGATAAGGTCTTTCCAAGCAGTTCGTCTACTGTTGCGTAATTTGTCATAGTGCGTCTTTTTTAACTTCTCCGTATTATGTGCATGCCCCAAAGAATGTAAAGTGCTATTAGCGGCACGTATAGTAAACCCATAGAAGTTTGAGGCGTCTGAGTACAAATGATGCTCAGTCAAATCCCAAAAAATATGAGCGCAAGCGTAATTATTAAATTTAATACGTGTTTCATTTCCTTTTTATTTTAAATTTGAAGAAGTTAATTATGGATTGCAAATTTGGAAACTCTATTAGCACGCTCCACAGATTAGCGTGAGATTCACCGCACAGTCCCAAAGCGTGCATGATTGCTTCTATCATTTGAATTTATTTTTTCTTTTTGTCATGCGCCAATCGTCGATCATGAAAAGTACTTTAACGAATCCCACTATCAAGAACAGTGGCACAGTCATCGGCCACATCAAAGAATTCGAATAATCGTGGTCCTCTTGGTGATTTAGGCCAATTTTTTTACCGAACAATTTCAAAAACGTTAGGACCAAAAGGAACCCTATTACGTACACCAATAAGAAATTTTTCATGACCTTTATTTGATTGATACAGGGTAAATATACGACAGATTCTTGAGAATAAAAAATAAAAATTTATTTTGGCCTTTTTTTAAAATTCTTTATTGGGAACCAATTAGTTATAATTCATTAGAAATCAATCGATTACTCCAATGGCCATCAAAAGTTTTTGTCTTGCTTCGACGCTTAGATTTTCTTGGTCAGACAAATTAACAAGCGTCACACAAGTGTTTCTTATTGGGTAGTAAGCAACGCTCAAATAACAATCAGCTCCCTGTTTATCGGTATAGTGCACTCCAAAATCATAATATTCGTCCATCACAGTAACGTAATCCGCCTTAACGACCGTGTCTACCACCAAAAATTCTCCCTCGTTTTTAAAAACTTTTACCGTGTGCGTTTTCATAGTTATATCAATTTTAAGTTGTGAATGATTTTGCCAATTTTATGCTGTCGACTTTCTTTTTGTACTCAAAATATTTTTGAAAATCATCAACGCTCCTGTCCATGCACTTATTGAACAGTTCCCTTTTTTTCTTTACTTCTTTTTTGTTTTCTTCCATTTTTATTATTTTTTGACTGTACACCTTCAGGCTGTCGACTTCCTTTCTCCAAAGTAACTTGTACTTGTAAAGACTATCGTAATAATTTTCTGGGTTTTGAAGGGTGGCCAACGCCAAAAGTAAGTGAATCATGTTCTACTCGTTTATTTTTTCGAATTGCCTTAATTTTAACATCTGTAATGTGCCTCGGTCGTCCTTAGCAGTGACAACCCAACCCTTTTCGTAATACGGAGTGTCTTTTGATTCTCAATTTTTGTGATAACAACAATGTCATTGAGATTAAAATAGTGCCAACTCGCGGTTAATGCGTTCCCCAATTCTTTGATCTTTAATCGATCACCTATTTTTAACTGTTGACTGCTCATTATTTTTTATTTTTTGTCTTAATACTGTGGCAAGTTTTTTCTTTCTAAATTCAAGTATTGAAGCCACTAATTTCCATTTTTTGTGTTTGACAAAAACTCTCATTAACCAAGAGGTCGTGCGTAATAGCAAAGAAAGGACAAAGTCCATGGTACCAATTTTTTAATTAAAACCCTTGCAACATTTTTTCGTAATCTTCTTTTGTTATCAATTTGCCCATGTAACGTAACTTTCCCATTGACTTCGCCCTTTCTAGCATTCTGTTCGTAACCAATTTGTTCGCCTCTTTAGTACCGATCCAATCGTTGTACAAGTTTTCCTTGCCCAATAAAATTGAACTATCGAATTCCATGTTAGCCGTAAATCCCCTGTCCAATACTTCTCGCCTCAACAATTGAAATCTATTGTGAGCGTACTTTAACTTATCGTAAAAGAAACTCACGTGTCCCGTTCCAAGCGTAAATTTTTTTGGAGCGGTGTTTGTGCGTCTCGCCAATTTAAAAACCCTTAAAATCTCCCTGTACTCAGCAATCAAATGCTGATCGCACAGTTTTTTGGGCGGTACGGTAGCGTTTATTCTTGTCATTACACAAAAAGATCAACATTTGCCGGTAATTTATCGATCAAAGAATTCGTCGGAAATTTTGAAATGATCTCGTTAATTTCCCTTACACAGCCAGAAAAAATTTCCGTTTCTTGAGAAGTTAACTTCTCCTTTCTGGCTATCTTGTACGCGAGCTTTGTCAATTGTTTTTGCGGTACTTGTCCGGTGGCGATGTACTTTAGGTAAGTTTTATTGTTAACTTCGTACTCGCCTATCCACGCTTTTAACATTTTGTAGTTGACGACGTACTCTTTGGATTCAAAGTATTTTTTGTACCGGGCTCCGATCGAAACGATTCCCGCCCTCGCTTGCAATTTGTACTTTTCCAATTCTTTGGATTTAAACAGTTCGTAATAAAGAACTACCAACCAGCAAATAGCAAGTTTAACTGGATTTTGCTTTGTTTTTTGAATGTTCATTGTTATTTTATTGTTGAGTAGTACTTGAATTTTCCGAGTTTATTGCACTCGTTTATCAAAGAATTCAGTTTGTTTTTGTTTTTTGTTATGGTTAAAAATAATGAATTCCATTGAGCCCAAAAAATGTATTTATTTGGTAATTCCGGAAAAATTGAAACCAATCTTACCGTCTTCTATCACCATGTATTGACCCGAGGTTCCGAGTGCATCCACGAAGTAATACCTACCACCTGTGGATTTTCCCTTTGTGTCTATTTGTTTTTGCTGTGTGTGACCCACAACTTGAATGTATTTCTTGTACAATTCCCTCTTCATTTTACCCGCCCTCATCAAACTGGTCGGTCTTATCCATATTGGGGTTTGCATCACTTCGTCTCCCGTGTCGGATATATACCCGTTGAAACAAAACGCTTTGGGTTTGTGCTTCCACAACTCGTTCAGATCTTCAGCAATGTTATCAGGATTCCAGCCATCTTCACCAAAAATTTTGTCCATGAAAATTTCGCTAACGCCCGCGTGTGTGAACAAGAATTCTCCCCCCTTGTGGGCCATCTGTAAGTGATGAATGTTCTCCTCTAACGCTTGAGTTATGTTATGGGCGATTCCCGCTTGGTAACCCGAAGTGCCGTTGTACCCAACCGAAGAGAAGTAGTGATGATCGTGGTTACCTATTAACATGATGACATTGGGGAACGTCTCTTTGTACTCGATTATTTCTTTGAAATTGTGCAGTTGTTCAACACCGGAAATGTTGTAAGAGTCAAAGTAATCGCCCAAAAATATCACTTCGTCCGGTTTTTCCGTGTACACTATCAATTTCCAATCGCTACGACCATGTAGGTCGGGAATTACTACTGTTTTTTTCACTTTCTAAAAAATTTCTTTTGTTTGTGATTTAAAATAACCTCTTATTCTTTTTGACCATTTCTTTTTATCAAATCTGCCTGTTGCGTATCCTCTAGAAGACATATAAGTAATAGGACGTGTAATATGTACTAATGAACCACCAGCATCCCAAGCTCCTTTCATATCTGTTTCATTAACAGTTCTTACATGTTTATGTTTACGCCCTTTATTTTTCATAAATTATTTTTAATCTCTTCCTCTTTAAGAATGATCGTCTTTCGTTACGTAGGGTTCGCAGTGAGGATAACTGCAATGCACATTTGGTAGTGTACAAGACCCAAAATGACTGTGTTCCCAACACACTTTTCTAAGTCTAAACAATCCATCAATGGGTAACCAATCTTTTTCAATTATATCAGGACGTACACCGCCTGAAAAATCCCCCTCCAGTTACACTTCTTTTTCCCTAATACCGACGATTTTCATGGGTTCGCGACCATTGTATATCTTTTCGTGAAATACCACCATTCCCAATTCTAGATCTTGAACGAATTCTTTCTTTACCATAATCGGTTATTTAATGTTCGATTTAATTTCTCGATTTAGGTCCTGTTTCATTTTTCTGCGTGATACAAATCCACTTAACCCTTCCCACCAATTGGGAATTTTTCTATTGTTAGTTCTGATTCGGTAATCAACTTTCCACTTACCGCTTCCTTTTATTTTTTTGTCCTCTCCAAAAGGTCTCATGATTAATCAATTTTAGTGAGTATAACACAATCACTCCATTTCATTTCATCTGATTCCAAATCTATGCGATGACAATCCAAAAGAACGTAAGCGTCCACATAACCGGAATCCTTTAAAATAGATGCCATTCTTCCGAGCTCTAAAGGAGTATCAACTTCGTCCTTATTTACAATGGCCACCATTTCCCACTTTCCCAGTGGTAGTGTAATGTAATTAAATGCATACCCTCCCTCATTATATGAAAGTCGTTGATTTTTATTTAGGTCTGGGTAATTTATATAGAATGGATATTCAATTTGAATGTTTTTCGCGTACTTCGATACTATCACCGCTATTAGATTATCTGAGAGTTGTATTAAATTTTTCGCGCTTATTTTTTTCTTAATTCAAAAGTTATTTCTTGAGGTGTTATATTCTTATCCAAATACAAAGCGACTTTAATTTTTTTGCCTTTAAATTCCGCGGTTGTTTCCGTCTTTAATAAAACTCCACTAATACTTCCTATGGAAAGACCCCAAAATATATCACTCCATATTTGTTCGGGAATAACGCTTCTTAATAAAGATTCTCTAACTTTGTACCAAAATCCAACTACGTCGAGCCTCGGATCAATTTCAGTTTCTACGGTTCTAATCACCTGATCGCAGCACTCAATAGCGCACTTTGTTGCGTTTTCGTAGGCTTAGATAAATAGTTCCTCCATTCCCCCAATCCACGTAATCAATAAATTGATTCCTAAGCTCTCTTGCTTTTTCCTCAATCTTTATGTTCTCTTTTTTTGTGTCCATTTCCAAACATTTTTAAATCGATAATTGAAATACTTCCTCCTCGTCCACAATTTCTGGCGCTTCCTGGGATATCTGGCCGTATTTAACGTTGTCGGCGTTGATGGTAAATTCGCACTCCACAAACGCGTTACCGTTCCTATTCTTTGAAAAGAACATGTAGAACCTCTGTACTTCATCAGGGGTCTCCCTCTTTCTCTTCTTGAGTTCCATGTGTGCATCGCAAATGTGCTTGAGTTTGTTGGACCCAATGAACTGACCGCTCTTGGTCACCTGCTGGATGAGCAGCATGGTGCTGTACACTTTACGGGAGTTTTCTCCTTTGTTGTGCTTGACGCAGAGGTCCAGTATCCACTTATCCGCTCGCGCCTGGGACATGCCCGAGTCCTCTCTGACCGTGGCCAAAAGTTCTGCGATGCTGTCCACCAAAATGTAGTCGAAGCCCTTTTCGAACAATTGCTCGATGACGTCCTTCATGTTGTGCTCAGCAAATTCAGAAGCGAACAGCGTCTGAAGGCACCCAATGATTGGGAACCTTTTTTTGTAACTGAGGATCCCCTTGCAGCCCATTTCCGCTGAAATGAAAAGGCACTTTAGGTGCTTGTTTTTCATTTGCAAATTTGCCATCGTGTGAAGCATGATCGTGGTCTTACCCGCGCCCGGGTCACCAGTGATCATTACATTGGTACAAACGGGAATTCCGCCTTCGAACGAAAACATGTCGTCGACGACTTGGCCCGATTTGTAGATTTTGAGCATATTCTCGTCGATTGCGATTTTGTCAATCGTTTGTACTTTTGAAAAGTCAATTTCGACGGGCTTGCTTTTTTGGATTGGGATGGCTTTGGATTTGTTTCCCTTTCGCTGTGCGAAATATTCTTTGATTGTGAGGCCCAATTTTTTGGCCTCGCGCTTGTGAATTTCGTAGTACTCTTTTGACATGACCTTTATTTGATTGATACGGGGTAAATATACGACGCTTTTTTCAAATAAAAAAATTTTTGTGAAAAATTTTCCCTTGGAAACCAATCAGTTATGGATATTCTTTGGATGAATTCATAACTCATTGGATCCCAATAGAGAATTTTTGAGCTCATGGGCCACTTTTTGGATTTGGTCGATGGTTTCCCAATCTTTGGACTTTTGCGCTGCCCAATGAGCCCGTTTCATCACGGGACATAAAAAAGGCTTCCCATTGGAAGCCAATTTATTATGACAGTAGTTATGAAGTACTAAAAACTTATTTTTTCTTACTTTCTTTCATCCACTTTCTCATCATGTTCCCACCGGTTTCCTCTATTTCCGCGCCTCTGGGTTTGGAAGCTCCCTTCATCAAGAGTTCCCTAATAGTTTTTTTGATCTCCTTCAAAGAATCAAGGTATTCGCTCAACTGTTCTTGTTCTTCAGGGGACAATTTCTGTTTTAGGGACTCGAATCTTATTCTCGATTCGCTCATTTTGCCCTCTCGCATTTTATTTTTTTGCCCGTACTCAAACGATTTTTCGGGTTCGTAACCGTACGAGATCACCTTTTCCATCCCGCACTTTTTGCACTTGGCCTTTTCTTTGCCTACTTTCTTCCACTCGTGCTGTTTGGCGTCCAAACAAATATTATCTTCGTCGGATTCCTTTAAATTTGTGTAATTTCCCCTAAAGGTATTTAGTGTTTCTGCGTACGCTACAGGACTGATGTAATTCATTTTCAACTATTGTGTAGTTATAAATATGCTACTCGTACACCGGAGAAAGTTCCTTTAGGTACTTTGCTGATTCCTGATCCTTTACTATGTATAGCTCAAAGTTATCGTCCTCGGTCCCAGAAATTATTCCAGCGTACCTTTCCGATTTTGAGTGTTTAACGCATGTGTCGTAACCCAATTTCACCCTTACGGGGTGGAGGTCCTCTTTACAAACTTTGCACTTTTTTGCCATTTTGCCTTTCTTTAATTTTGTCCAATCTAATTACCGATCCCTGACCGTGCATGAGTTGAATGACGTACGAACCAACGTAATACATTTCTGAAGTGAACGTGTTGGCGTACTTCTTCGCTCTGCACTTTTTACCGTACTTAACGGCGTACTCCCACAGGACCCAAATTAATGGCTCCCGTGGTTCGTACCCCAACTTATATTCCCCTGCGACGTATTTCTTTGAATAGTACTTTTGAAGCAATTTTTCTATCGCTGCGTCCAATCCAAATGATTCTGCCCAAAGTTTAAACTTCTCTGTCCACCTATCGGTGTGAGTTCTTTCCATCTCAAGCTTTTTTACAAAATTTTTATTGAACTCCTTTCCCTCTTCGCTGTCAAAAAAAGCTTTTAATTTTTCTAGGTCAATCATGGCTCGTGTATTTCTTCCAATTTCCAAACTGGTAATTGGTAAAAAAGTTTGAATTGTTCCTCGTCGCAATAGAAAGAACCTCCCTTAGGTAGGGGGCAATCCAGTGTTAACGGAAACCGTCACGCTCTGTACGTTTATTACTTTCGCGGAATTCTCCTTAACGAACTTGTTTAGTTTGTCAAGCGAACTGAAATTTTTTGTTTTGATGTCACCCATGTTATTATTTTTTAGTGTGAATCCCCAACGTTGTTCTTTTCGGAAAATACCGCGTACTGAGGATTTATGACCTTCGCCACTTTTTCCCTAGCACCGGAAATATGTTTAATCACTATTCCCTCGTGGGGTACTTTTGTGCCCTCAACAAAGTTATTCAATAGAAACTTGTCCTGCACTTCTTGACTCCACGGTCCCGTATAAAGAACCGGCACTAAAGGCAAATTCAATATGAAATCAACTATGAATGCAGTATCGTACACATCCAAGTATTCCCCGTTAAACCAAGTATCAAACACAGCAAATTCTATTTCTTTCAAACCGTAATCGTAATTGGCCTGAATTCCTGGACCGTATATCTCTCCGTAAATGACGAAGCCAGAGCCCAGCAAACCCTCATCTTCCAACAACATTACATAGTTCCAAAGTTTTTCCTTCAAACTGTATTTTTTGGCAACATCGAACCACACGTTGGTATCGTAGAATCCTTGAGAATCAGAACCCTTTTCCACGTTGTGGGATCCAACCACAAAATCGTAATCCACAAACTTCCACGATTCGGGCGTGTGATTAACGTATTTGTACAGGAATTTCTTTATTCTGTCCAAGAACGACAACTTTGTTTTTTTCACTATGCCGTACCTTGCATTAGTACCGTGCAATTTTCTGGTAATTTGAACTTCGTCCTCTTTGGTGAACATTCCAGGCACATTCTTAATGTTTGGAAATTTGTAATACACCAAAAAATTTGGATTTTCGTGGTATCTTATTTTCTTTCCTGATGTCAATTGAATGTTTTTAACAGGAGGTTCGTACTTAAATACGCCAAGGGCTTTCATGAGATCAGAACCCTCTTTGAAACTCTGCGAATTCGGTACATACGACATTGGAATTATCAAGCACTCAGAGTAAACTCCCCTCAATTTGACCGTTCTAACTCGGTTTCCCTTTCTTAGATAACCGGTCACATTCATTTTTTCCGCCAATTCTTCGGGTATCACCGCGTCCGTAGTCGCGCAACCCACCAAATCCCCCGATTTGTAATTACCCTTTTGGGTTATGCAATTCCAACCCTCAATGATCGCCATTTCGATCATGTCGGCACCCTCTATGGGTTTTAATTCACTTATTTTCGCTACAAAGCAGCAACTATTAACGTTTTCCATTTTTTAATCTATTAATTTTATAGACTTTAATTTTACATTGGTGACCGGCATTCTGTCCACGGTCACTTGAAAACCCCAACTTGGGAAAGTTAAATTGTAACCCATGAATTGGCAAGTGCCACTGACCACACCAACGTCCCCTTCCACAGAAATTCTTTTTCCCAAGAATTGTTTGTTCATCTGTTCTATTAACTCTTGCGATACCATCTTTTGAGTCATAACTTTTATTTTATGGACAATACAAAAGAACTGGATTGTCCTTATGCACGTCCGGGTGGTGCGGATAGCTCTCTCTGAACGCTTTAAGGTTAAATGGCCTGCACACCGCGTGGTAACCGTTTTTGGTCGGTAATACTCTCATTCTACTGTCCCGACCCGTCCACTTTATGAGTTCTTGGGCCAAGGAAAGCATTTTTAGTTGTGCCTCTTTTGCCAATTCTTGGTCCATGCCTTCATAGTCCTTGTCATCGACGTCTATCAACCAAGTTTTATGGTTGTCTTCCGAATGAAACTGACCACAACAACTCAAATAACAATTCTTTATGTCGTACTGTTCTGCAGCTATGTTCTCTGCCATTAATCTAAGAGTTTGCAAAGCAACTTTTTTATCGCTGCGCCTGTTCAATCTTATGTACGCCCTAGCGTTATTAAGATCGCACACCTCTATTATTCTGTCCTGCTTTTCTTTTAAATCAAAAGCTCCTTGCACAAAGAAATTGTCAATAGTGACCAAGTCCTGTTTCATGAGGGGATTGTCCTTTCGTCTTTTGAATATTTGCACGAAATAGAATTCCCCGGTTTTAAGTGATCCAATCTGCACGTTATCAAATCAAATATAGAATCAAAATTGTTTATCATAGCTTTTATTTACTTATTTTTTGTGGTGATCGAATTCAAACATTCCCTGTAGAGGTCTGTTTCCAAGAATGGACACCACTTCTTTTAAACCGATTGGGTACATGTCGTTTCCGTCTACACCAACGTCCATCATTTTTCCCTTATTCGCCCTAACATTTTTCTTGAGGTGCAAGTGACCGTGAAGGTGCATGTGCCCCTTAGTCAAGTGATTCCAACTCGCTATCGGAAAGTGCATGAGAACGAAATTGTGAATTACGGAGCCCAACCAGGGGTAGTTAACTTCCAATTCAACGTATTCATTAACGGAAGCGAACAAACTTCTTATACCGTCCTTGTTTTTTTCTATGTGATCGTCGTGATTTCCAAGGACCAAATGAATGTTGTTGCACACCAACCTGTCCCTGAATTCTCTGGTCTTGTCGAACCCCCCAAAAGACCAATCCCCCAAGTGAAACAGTATGTCATCCTGCCCCACGAATTCGTTGATGTTTTCAACAATCGTAGCGTTCATGTGCTCCAAAGATTTAAACTCTCTTATAGTCACTGGATTAATCCACTTGGTGGTCGCCGAACAAATGTTCGGATGGTGGTAGTGACTGTCGCTAGTGAACCACACACTTTGACCTTCCCTTAATTTTAATTTTATTTTCATTTAAAAACACAATTATTGTTTTATGAATCCAATTATTTCTTTTATGGCGCCATACTCCGGATTGACAAAGCCTGTTATGATGTCCCTTGAAAATATGAGAACGAGAATGAACATGATTATTCCAATTATCATCTGTATCACTCTAAAAATACCAACACTAGTAGGACCACCACTTTCATCACTCCAAGGTTCGTCCTTTCTTTTGGCTCCTCTGAAAAATGATGATAGAGTCAAAAATGATACTATAGCAAACGAGCAGTACACAATGGAATTTACCAATTGTTGTCTGACAAACACAGAATAAATGTGTTCAGCACCGATTTTTAATCCAGCGCCTAAGCCCTCAATCTTTGATTTGATGTCCGAATAGACCATGTATGCTGTCAACTTTGCTGAATCGGGTAGCGCCACCGTTTGTAATTTTACTGTACTGTCAACTTTTAATTTGGCACTATCGACGGTTTGCGATACTGCTACGGATAAAACGGTCATGATCAGACCGATGCTCAAAACTATTTTTTTCATTGTTTACTTTTTTTGATGGTTAAAAATGTCTTCTATTTCTTGTTTTGTATTTGTAGTCAGAACAGGATTCGAACCCGTAAATAAAGAGGATTAACTATTAAGATTAACAAATGTTTCCAAGTTTAATCTCCCCAGTGCGTCTACCAATTCCGCCATCTGACCGTCCCTCTGCATTCAGTTACGCTTTAAAGCTGGCACCCTCAAACGGGGGGTACCTACGTTAGTCTTTCTTAACGTAACTGCTCACCCTTGGGAGCTGATTAAATTATTATTATGGGTGCCCTACTCGCTACCACTATTTCAGGTTCGGTACCCACTTACAGGGAAATAATCAGGTAGTTTCGCATCTTAATAGCTTCAAGGGTTATTTAAAGACAGCTATGTGTTAGACAGCTGCTCCCCAACTTTTTTACTTACTCGCAGGCTAAGGTTCTGTCCTACCCTTTTTATTAAGAAGTCTTCATTTCTACGTGAGTTGCGATGCATTAAAAATAACGATCCGTTAACTCCCTAGTTTCCGAGGGGGCCTGGTACCGGACCCCTCAGCCCAGGAATGTGAGCCCGGCCCGGATCGTTAATATTTTTTATTCAAAGAACTAAATTCTTACTTGTTGTACATTTCCGACCTTAAAATTTCCCGCTTCCTCTTTTCGTCGGCGCCGCAAGTTTGCAAATCGTAAACTTCTTGAATGAACGGTACGAAAAATTTAGGGGTCACGTCCACCGTGGAAAACGATTCCTCGGTCTGACCATGGTATTCGTTCTTGTATTTGATTCTCAATTTTCCCCGCTTCAAATCCATCAGTATTTCAAACGAATTGATTTGAATGTAATCGTGCTTACCGTAACCGTAGTACAACTTAATGTGCTTTTTGTACTCCTTAAATTCGTAAGGACTTCCCTCAATTTCGTAATTTCTCCGTGTGTCCGTGTCGTTTTTCAAATCGCACTTGAACCCCACCCTCTTGTACAATTCGATGTCCTGTGCCTTTATGGCCCTTTCAGTGTCGCGTATTGCGTTTTCTGTCTCACGCACTTTAGTGGAGAAAGGAACCAATCCCTTTCTGTACCCCTCGTACTCCAAATACCACAGACGGCACTCGTCCTCAATTTTTTGAAGGTGCGGGGCGATTTTTCCCAACAGGGCCAAATACTGGGTGTGCTTGTCCTCTCACACGCGGCAACTTGAACCGTACCAATTCAGTTCGATTTTCGGTTTTACGGTATCCTTTTCGTAATCCCTCCAAGGAATTCTGAGGTAAATTTCCACAGAAGTGCCCGGTATTACTATGAGCCTTAAATTTTCCCTGGAAAAATGGATCTCGTTACTGATTCCCAATTCTTTTAAGAACCAAGAAGCAATTTTTTTATTGAGACCCTCTACCTGTTTTTTGCAAACGTTATCGCTGTATTCCAATTGTGCGTGCTTGTCGGCCTCCAATTGCAATTTTAGTGCATCAAGCGTTGTGTGAAGAAATTTCATAACTTATTTTTGATTGTGATACAGGGTAAATATACTGCGTTTATTTGAAAGAAAAAAATTTATTTTAGCTTTTTTTAAAAATTCTTCCCTGATAATCAATCTGTTATAAAAATTTGGAAATTAATCTATTATGGAATGAAATTTAATTGGTTTTCAACGGTTTGTAAAGCGTTGGTTACCATTCAAATTTGGAGCTCATTGGGAGCTCATGGTCTCACTATAAATTAATGGATAATAGAAACATCGTCAAATTCAATTGACAGTGCCCAATAGTTTCTGGGAGATTTTGGTTTTTTTATTGTGGACGGAGCACGATTTGCACGGGTAACCGAACAGAGCAATGTGATAATCGCAACTGGACCCGTTTTGACTACACGCTTTTATTTTTATCCGTCTTCTTTTTGCGCGGGATAATTTCATCGTAACTTTTATTTTTTCTGTTTGATTTCCACTTTTCAAGAGTGGAATATGCTTTAAGTAGTTTGTCTGCTTCCCTTTCTAGGGCCCGGGCCTTTTGGTTCTTCATTTGCTTCTTCGTTTGCTCCCATTTTAATCAAATAGGTGAGTATGGTGCTGTGCAGGTCCCTTAGAGCCTTGCTGTTATTTTCTATCAACTCTGACATTCTATCCCTTTCTTCGACAAGTATTTTTAACATTTCCTCTTGAAGTCTGTCTATTTTCTTTTCCAGAGTGTCGTTCTTCTCCACCAATCTATTGTACTGAGTCCACGCAAAATAAGCCAGTGAAAGCGCCACTATTCCCAAAATTCCGTACTGTAAAAATGAATTGTTAACTGTCTCTGTTGGTAGCTGCAATAGAATCATGATCTAAGGAGTTTGTGAAATACGAGTTTAATGATTAATTTTTTAGAGTTTTACCCGACCTTTTACAGTAGATCTACTGCGTATTCACAAACTATTTTTATTTGGCCCTGGCGACTCCAACAATAAATATCACAAGCATTCGCTTACTCATAAATTCCGTGCTCATTCTTTAAAAATCTCAGACACTTTCCATAGTCCTGTCTTTCTACCTTTCTAGCATCGATTTCCAGGGGATTCCTTTCGTGACTCAAGTATTTGGACAACACTTTGTATTCGGCCATTGAGTGCTTAACGTAGTGGGTGTATTCGTGAATTATGGTTTTTGCCAAATTTTCAAGGCTGTTCATTTTATTCTTGTATATGTAAATGGTACTTTCCACTTCATCAAAGTACCCGTACAAATCCTCCTCTTCGTTCTTTTTTAAGAACTCTATGTGGGGATATTTGCCGTTTAGTTTACTTCTACCGTATTCTGATATGCACCAAAAAAGTATTTGGTAAGCAGTCGTCATGTTAATTAAACTCTTTTTCGCTTTCTTCATCCTTGTTTGTCAGTATTTAGGCTTATAAAAAAATGTACGTACGTTTCTCCTGTATTTGACCAATTTTTGTTTCTGTATACCGACCACGCTCCAAAGTATTTAAACGCGTTCCAACTGGCTCCCTCCCTGGCATCACCCACCATAATTTCAAATCTGTGAGTTCTTGCCCAATTCATGGCAATCGCTATCAATAATTTACCATAATTTTTTCCGCGATATTGGGGTTTAACCGTGATGCTGCAAACTTCGACCACGTTGTCCGAATTCCACGAAAGGAATATTTCTCCTACGTATTCGCGGTCGGGTTCTGGTTGTCTGACGTAAATTGCTTTTGTATTTTTATTGCCTATGAATTGTTTTTTATATTCAAGGCTCCACCTTATGGGTTCCGGATGATAACTTTCAAATTCCTCCAAGACTTCTGAACCAGGAATCTATTTTACTATCTTCATAATCTTCATTTATTATTTTAGCTAATTTGTACAAATATCCGGGTTGGGATTTGTAATGTTTCATGATCTCTACCGCCAGATGGTTAGAATTTTTATCGAAATACAAAGTACTTACGTTAAATTTATTCATCCATTCGTTGAATCCCAACATATCTTCGGGTTCGGTAGTACTGTATATCTTCAATTTGTCTTGCATTTAAGTAGACTTATTTTTTGATTTTATTGCCAATATGTGCTTGCATTCCTTACCCCTACCGAAACCGTGGGCAGGGCAAGAACAAGTCCAAATGTTTCCGCTGTTCACGACAGCGTAGGAATTCCCCCTGCTGCCCTCAACAGAATATGAAATGGCCTTTGTTTTTTTCTTTTCGTTTCTTTCGATCGGACCGTAAACTATTTTTTCCCACAGTTTAGAAAGTTCTTCCCAATCGTAATTCCTATCCACTTCGTTCCACCTCCCGTCCGCTATGACGTACCACTTTTTGCTGTGCGGACCGAACACGCAAACGGGAGGGAACACTGACTTATACATATTTTGGTTGTTTACTTTTTATCGAGGATGTCTTTAAGATCACATTTTTTACTATAAAATGCCTTAGAGTCGTCAATTATGGTTTGTTTATATTCATAAGTGACTTGCCCGTCCAAAAATTTAGTTTTTATGGTGCCGTTCTTTCTGTCCTCTATGATGAATTCCTCATCGACCGAATACATTTTGCTCATATTTTATTTTTTTTAAATTGATTGTAATTCCTTCCACTTTGTTTCTGATTCTTCAAATTTTTTCTTTGCGTTTGCCTTGAGATCCTCCAAATCGCTGTAGTATTGGATGGTATTGACGAATCCCTGCAGGTACCCAATGAGGTGGGCCATTTTTTTAAGTTTTTCCTGATCCATTTCGTAAGATGTTAACATAAAACCTTTATTTGAGTGATTATTGACTGATACAGGGTAAATATACGACGCTTTTTTAAAATAAAAAAATATTTTTAAAAAGTTTTTATTGGAAACCAATAAGTTATGTGAAATCCAAGCAGGGCGCAATCGTAACCGATTGGTTATCAGGGGAGAATTTTTTTCTTGGTAACCAACGAATTGTAAGATAGGATTGATTACCAATAAATTATATATTTAAATTCTTCTATCTATGAGTGCGTCCTCGTCCTCGTCCAATTCGGGTTTTATGTATTCGACCATTTTTTTAAGTTCGGCCAAATCGTTTTCTTCGTGAGTTTTGTAGTCTATCAAATCGTCCTCCTCCTTGTAACGTCCCTCATCCAAGAAAGCCTGCATATTTTCTATCTCCTTTAGAACCGATTCGTCTATGTTGTAGAATAAAAGATTCGACTCAAAGGAGGTTTCGTCCCCGACTATCGGCGAAGATTGCATGTTTCTAAGCACCCTACCGCTGAAGCTATCAAATACGTGAATGAAATAGCAATTGTAACAAAGCCAACGAATGTTCTCTATCTGCCAATTTCTTCTGTCACCGTCGACAAAGTGAAGTAATAACGGTTGTTTCTGGTCCTTTAACCTTTTTTCGTGATAACCGCAGTGTTCGCAGTACTCCTTGTTCATACCGTGAAGGGTGAGCATTCTTTTTAAGATGGCCACTCTCGTCGGACTAGTCCACCTTCTGTAAGTGAGAAGGTTATCTATTTGTTTTTTGTAAAGTCTCGGTAAATTCCCTGGATTTTTTCTTGGCCTTACCTTATTTGGATTACCGTATTTTCTGTGAAGTTCGTAAAGGGACTTTCCCGTTTCTGGGTCTATATAAAGTTTTGCGTATTTTACCCAAGTTTTAAAATTGATCCCCATGTACGTACAAGCTCCCTTTATGGTGCTTGAATTTTTCATGGAGTCCCTTATTTCGTCCTCGGTAAATTGTAATCCCAAGTATGGAAATCCCATGGCCTTAGAAACTTCGTGAGGTAACTTTTTTTGGTACCTCGCCCTAATGCCCTTCATGAAGTATCAACTATTTATTTTTGGATTTATTTGAACTATTAAATCCCAAAGTTGGTACGGATTTTCAAGTAATATGTCATGACCGTTGGAGTCTTTTATTGGATTTATTTTACCGTCCTCTGAAAGTCTATCGTAAAGATAAAACGATATTAATTCCACGGCCTCTTCTCCAAAACCAAAAAACATAAGCATGTCTATGACTTGCATAAATTTTTCTTCGTATTTAAAAAGGTCCAATTGTAAATCGTGATAAGCTATGTTCGATCTTACTATGGTCTCTTCCATCAACGTTACTATTAAAAAGAAAGTTTCTTTCTTTCTATCCGATTGGGTTCTTTTCTTTCGTCTTATTGTTGATTTTGCCCCAAGTAAGTGATCTACCGCTAATTGTATGCCGCTGTATTGTTCGAGTGCCATAATTTACTTTTTGTGAGTTTTTAGGGAATCTATCATCTTTGATATGTGATTGCACGTCTCGTAATCCTCAGTACCGTCCTCCAAGTACCAATTTAAACATTTTCCCAAAACATCAGCCCAATAATTTTTGTGTATCTCAATAAAACTATTCGAGTTGTTTATTTCAAATACGCACGCAAAAGATTTTTTGTTTTCTATTGCATCCTGTATCGCCTTTGGGCACTCTACCTTTAATAAGCCCTTTAAAATTTGGGAATCTTTAAGCTGAGATTCTGTTAACTCGGCAGCATTATCAAATATTGCTCTGATTACCTTTCTCTGTTGAGATTTTTTCATAACGTTAATTTTTTTTATATTACCAACGCCCATCCGGAATTTGAACCGGTACCGTTGTAAAAGTACAAGTGACTACCTGAAGTCGCCAGGCTACCTGTTGTACCCGTTGGCAAAGGACTTTGGGGTTTTAAATTTATGGCAGTCGTTACGTTCACTGAACCCGTAACCAATACGCTTCCGCTCACTGTTACGCTACCGCTAAAAAGGGAAGATCCACTTGAATACAATGTACTTCCCAAAACGCCTATCGCGCCGTCACCACCCCCAGAACCGCCTCCGTTCAAAACGTAAGAGGCGGTTAAAGCGTAAGAGGCCGTTGCCGGAATTACGTTTTTGTACTGTATGTTGGAAGTCACTCCCGATGCAACAACGGGAATTAAATCCGTTGGATTCAGGGACGTAACATTCGGTAATCGTGATATCGTTAAAGATCCTGTTACTGGCATTTTTTACATTTTATTCGTACACTAGTATATAATTATTTCCGTCCTCAGTAACTATTAAATCGGTTGAATCTGCTGATGACCACGCTAATAAATAAGGTGTCGGTAGGGGCGGGGCTCCTGGGGCTGTCGGATCTGCTGATGACCACGCTAATGAATAATGTGGCGGTAGGGGCGGAGCTCCTGGGGCTGTCGGTATGTTTCCGTATTGCGGGTACCCAGGAGTCATTACTCTTCCAACGGCATCGGTGTCTATCGCGTCCCTCATGATTTCAACGTATTTCGCTTGAATTTGGGGAGGACCGAATATGCTAGGTCTTAACTTTGATCTATCTATTAAAAAGTTATCGGGCATTTTTATTCTCCCTTGAGCGTTTTCATTAGCCAATCCGCAATTGCGTTTATGGGCACTATGAACGATGCAACGTTGACGTAAGCGTTCCTTTCGTTGTAATCCACGGGGATTCCAGCTTCACCAAATTTTTTTTGCAATGCAACTGAAATTTTATTGGAGAACTCTTGTTTTTTTCTTGGGTCTTGCACTTTATCTTTTGGCAGAACGAACTGCATGTTAATTCCCTTTTTGGTCGGCGAGTCCTCTACTTCAAATTGTAGGGGCACTGTAACCCTCTGACCGTCCACGGTCACGTTCACTGAGTACCTTGTTGCTTGCTGTGGTGTGGTTGCCATTGTCTTTGGTAATAAATATCAATGTTATATTGTTGAAAACATGGGTTTTATGGGCATTTCAATCGGTTCAAGCTTGTTTATGATCAGTTTCATGCCCAATAATTCGAACTCTCCCACATCTCCAGAATCAAAAAGTATGCTCTGAATATTTTGGAGCACGAATACAGAATCATGATTAATTAATTGAGGATTAATGTATATCAAAACATCGTTGTGCGGTTGAGTCTCTGATTTAACCAGAACGCGCTTGCTCAAATCCATCAAAGTGTTCGGTTGTTCTAACTTCAAGTAATTATCCACTTCGTACTGATAGTTCACGTACAAATTACTACAGAAAGGTTCAGAAAAAGCAATTTTTTGAATGATGGTGTTATCATACTTATCTGAAGGATTAAACACTATCCCAACGTCGTATTTTTTCGGAATTATTGGGCACTGGTAATCGTCGTTCTTTATCCAACTTCCCCACTTTCTTAAATAATTCCTAGCCGCTTTGTTGCTCGCTTGTTTAAAGTAATCGTCGTCTTTACCAATCTCTTCTACGAATCTATGACCTCTACAAGTTAAATGATATACGAAAGAGTCCCTTGATTGGATTAATTCGTATCCGTGTAATATCCATCTTTGAAAGATATCAGAATCTTCGTAAGGGAATGGCGCGAATAAGGCGTCATGTCCTCCCATTGCAACGAAGTCCTCTTTATATATAATCCATGGTGCAAACATCCCATCTGAAGTTTGATCTTTAAATTCCTCTTGAGCTTTTACAGAGTACTCTTCGAAAGCTTCGATGTTCAAATCATCAAAATCCATACCAAAATTTTGTATTATCTTTTCTTTACCTGGCGGATGTAACGGGGGCTCTATTCTAGTACCACAAACAACGGTCTCTTTTTGAAGGTGTTTAAGGACATTTTCTATATAATTAGGTCCCATTATCATATCGCAATGAAATATTCCAACTATTTCAGTTTCAGCTAAATCAATCCCTTTATCGTAAAGTATAACATGACCTAATCTTTTTTCAGATCTATAGATACTTGTGATATTAGAATCATTTAAAGAACTTATCCACTCAAAAGTTCCGTCAGTCGATCCGTCATCCAATAATACTAATTTAATATCAGAAGCGTGTTTTTTTATAGAAGCATAACAGTTTTTTAAGTGCCTTAAATTGTTATAACCAGGTATTACCAAAGTAATATTTTTTTGATTCATATT